>FUFK010037818.1_pt1 | contig 73315 bp, 69 predicted proteins | sample 1021851 | NCBI WGS metagenome assembly FUFK01 (sample SAMEA51879418, study PRJEB19060) | metagenome | reverse complement strand
CGCTTGGCAAAGGAAACCTGTTTATCAATGACGAAGATGAGTCAGTCTCGGCACGTGACGAAGGCTTCCAGAGCTTTGTTTACCGCGGGGGCCGCTTTTCAAATCAGGCAGGTCGGAAATCCGGCGAAACGGCAAAAGGCCGCGTTGTAACAACGGAAAAGGCCAAGGAAGGCCGTCCTGCAACGTTGCGTAAGGTCGTCGGTGAGGCTGTTATTCTCAATGTCAAGGAAAAGNCCGCCACTGCGGTTATAGTCCGAACAGCACAGGAAATCCATACCGGCGACTTTGTAGAAGTACAATAAAAATCATCCTCAGCCGAGTGGAAAACCGTCGCCTCCGCGGCGGTTTTTTTATTCATGGGAACTGACGGCAGATGATCTGGAAAGTTCCTGTTTTTTGTCAAAAAAGAATTTCAGATAGTCGTACATTGAGAGCAATGAAAGGACGACAGAAAGCCATAAAGCTCCTCGCCCGACCAGATAACCGAATACTTTCCAATCATTTGCTGTCAGATTCAGACTCGAGAGATTCTTAAAAGCAGTTCTCACCTCGGCAACTTCCCAAAATCTTATTGCCGGATAATCCTGTCCAAAGTTTGAAACCGGAGGATTTCCGGCCGCAGCAGCAACCAGCAAGGCAACAATGGCAATACACTGTGCCCACATTTTTATTTTTCCGCTCATTTGGGCCTGTATTATTATGCCGTCTGACGCGGCAACTGATCTCAGCCCTGTAACGATAAACTCCCTTCCGAGAATAATTACAACAGCCCAGGACGGCGCGAGGTGTTTTTCTACAAGAACAATCAGAGCGGCGGAGACAAGCAGTTTGTCCGCAATCGGATCCAGAAATTTACCAAGTGTCGAAACCTGATTCCGCCGCCGTGCAAAGTGTCCATCCAGAATGTCTGTTATGGCAGCGGCAAGGAAAATAATGATAGCCAGAGCGTAACCGCTTATTCCGAGCCAGTATTCGGCGACGGGCGTCAGAAGTGCAACAACAAGCAGCGGAACGATCAAAATCCGGCCTATGGTCAGGTAATTCGGCAGGTTCACACCTTTTAATAACCTCAAACGATTCGAGTTTAAATTCCCTTTTGCCAAACCGCAAGATTCAAATCTGTTTAGTTAACAATTCGGCCGGAGTGCGGCGGTTTTTTCAAACCGGATTATGATATGATTTCAACAAACTTAAAGTTTAAACTGAAGTTTTTTGAATATTCGGGTTTCACGGCGCATTTTCATCTCTCATCGATTGATGCCCTGAAACCGAATTTCCAGCCAATCAAATCCCGGAGGAATCAACAAAAATGAAACATCTTAGTTCTCTCTTTCCATTGTTTTAATTTTACTTATCTCGGTAATTACGTCCGAAGCCCAGCTCCGTCTCCCGCGTGCAAGTCCGCCGGCTGGAGTATGGCAGACAATTGGAGTTACCGATGTAAAAATCACATACAATCGCCCTGCCGTTAAAGGAAGAAAGATTTGGGGTGACCCGCCGCCGGACGCAAAAGGAGAATCAACCCTGGACAATCAAAATACCCGCCCGGCCGGTATGCCGATAGTTCCATATGGTCACATATGGCGTACGGGCGCCAATGAGGCTACCCAATTCGAAGTTACAGATGACGTTTTGGTGAATGGCAGCCCGCTCCCGGCCGGAAAATACAGTCTGCATACTATCCCGGGCCGTGATGAATGGACAATAGTTTTCAATTCTACTGCAAATCAATGGGGCAGCTTCAATTACGACCCCGCAAAGGATACTTTACGGATAAAGGCGAAGCCTTCTACGGTAGCCGAAAACCAGGAATGGCTGGAGTTTCGCATTGAGCCGACCTCCGAAAATGCAGCAACCATTACCATCGCATGGGAAAAAGTCCGTGTTCCTTTTACCGTCGAAATAAAGGACGTTGCTGCCGTTACGCTGGCCAAAGCACGTAAGGCGGTTGAGGATGCGGCACGAGATGACTGGCAGACGCCTTTTAATGCCGCCAACTACGCCAAACAAAACAAAGCCGATGCAGAGGCCGCAAAATGGTTTGCTCAGGCCTTGAATGCAATTGATGAGCAGCTCAAAACAAAGGAAAACTTCCAGAATTTATCAAGAAAGGCAAATATCCTCCTTGCTGCCGGTAAACGCGATGAAGCAATTGCGGTTGCAGAAAAAGCTATTGCAAAAGGTAAAGCTGATGGCGAAAACGTAACACAGTTTGAAAAGCGGTTTACAGAAATTAAAAGCGGCAGACAACCATAATGCCGGCTATCCTAAGTTAAGCAAAAAACATACTTAACTAAACCAAGCGGCCTTGCACTGCCTTTCGAAGCACAAGGCCGCACCGGATTATAAGGAAATTAACCTGCCGAACTCAGAACGGAAAAGGCAGGCCGAAAATTCGTCCATTGTAGCGGTCTCCGCTGCGACGATTTCTGTTGTATCCGTCACGGAATCCGTCACGATAACCTTCGCGATATGCCGCCTGCCAGCGATAATCCCTGCCCCAACCACGGTTGTTTCCGCCGTAGTTGTCATCGCGGCTATGTCTTTTTGCAGCTTTCTTGCCATCTTTAAAACCATCGCGATAACCGCGCTCATAGGCAAATCTCAGGCTTTGATTACCGCGCCGGTCCCGGCCATTGTAGCGGTCGTCACGGTCTCCGTTGTATCCGCCCGGCCTGTAGTCACGGTCACGGCGGTCACGATCGTCATCTTGCCTATAAACGTCCGGCCGACGGTCATCTCGCTTTATACGGCCTCGTCCCTGAGCATCTGCGTCTGCGGTTGCTATACCTAAAATTCCAACCGCCAAAATACCCGGAAGTGTAAATCTGAGTAATTTTGCTCTGTTTTTTGCTGATAGCATATAAATATTCCCCCTTGCGGAAACAATCGCAATTATCGTGCCAGATAAAAAAGTGCTCATTTCAATAGGTTTACGCAAAATTTGCAGGAATGTGCACACGATTTCGTGCAAAGCGTTTTACAATAACCGACAATTTTCGTGCAAAAACCATAAAAAACATTGACCGACATAGTTAAAAACCGTTAAACTTATTTTGTCAGGCGTTTCAGATCGCCAAACCGCACAGCCCGGGCGACTACCTGACCTTACTTCCGGTTTTTGCAAAACAAACTAAAGCCTCCGGCGGGCACTGTCACCGGGTATTCAAAAGCCTTTCAGTCCACCAATTATGCTTAATAGAATTGATGATCTTTTGCGCATGGCGATGAGCTTCGGTGCATCTGATCTGCATTTACGCGCAGGGTCCACACCGGTCATTCGCGTCAATGGCGAACTTCGCCCTTTATCGGGCGTGCCCCGTTTGAATCAAGACGAAACGCTGGAAATGGCGTTTTCCATGATGTCAAACCGCCAGAAACAGCACTTCAAGGAGGTTTTTGAGGTTGATCTTGGTTACGGCGTGCCGGGTCTCGGCCGTTTTCGTGTCAATATTTTTCAACAGCGCAATTCCATCGGTATTGTTGCAAGAGTAATTTCAGATCATATAAAAAATTTTGCCGAGCTTGGCTTGCCGCCTGTTCTCAATAAAATTTCAGAAGAAAATCGCGGTCTCATACTTGTTACGGGCACTACCGGTTCCGGCAAATCGACCACGCTCGCTGCTATGGTCGATTACATAAACCAGACCAGAAACTGCCATATAGTTACAATCGAAGATCCGATAGAATTTCTTCACAAGGATAAAGAGTCTTATATTACACAGCGTGAAGTGGATGTCGATACGCGCTCGTTTGCTGAAGCTCTCCGCGGCAGCCTCAGACAGGATCCGGATGTGATTCTCGTCGGTGAGATGAGAGACCTGGAGACTATAGAAACTGCACTTGTAGCAGCCGAAACAGGTCATCTTGTGCTCTCCACGCTGCATACTCTGGATGCCGCTGAGACGCTAACCCGAATTATTTCAGCGTTTCCGCCTTATCAGCAGAAATCCATCCGAATTCAACTCGCGGGATTGCTTAAAGCCGTCGTTTCCCAACGGCTGATGAAATCAGCAAAAGCCGGTGGACGCGTTCCCGCTGTCGAGGTCCTGATTTCGACTCCTCTGATCCGCGATTACATTCTCCACGAAGATAAAACGGCATCGATTCGTGATGTAATTGCTGCCGGAACGTCTCAATACGGGATGCAGACGTTTGACCAATCTCTATTTTATTTATACCAATCGGGACTTATTGCCCTTGAAGAGGCTTTACGCGGAGCAACAAATCCGGATGAATTCCGTCTGCGTCTTGCCGGCATACAAAATACTACCGCGCTTGCCAAGGAAGAGATGGAAAAAATGGGCGGGGTGGCAAACATCAGCAGTCTGCTGACCAGAACCTGATTGTCCGGCTTTGACGCGATGTTAAATTACTGACGGTTGATAAAATGTAAGCGGCATACTGTCACCGTCGGGAAAGTTGCTGACGTCGGTCAAACGTAGAAGCTTTTATTTTATAAGGTTTTCCGCTCGTTAAACCTTGACATTGCCGCCTCGGCGCGTGTAAATTTTAGTTTTATCCGGTCACGCTGGCAAAGAATCTAGATACGGGCGGTCGAAAAATGTATTTCCTTTCGGCTGATTCTCGGCTTTCGTGATTAAACAATTAAAACCGCAATATCATAAAAGGACGTCAGTACACAATTAAATGACAAACGAGGTTAAGAACGAGGCTGAAGAAACGGCAACCGGCGCTTCTTCGGTAATGGCAAATCAGGACAGCAACGCCGCGGCTAAAGAGACTCCGGTTAAACCCGCGGCAGAACAATCGGGTGAAGTCCAACTTTCCGGTGAATTCGATTTTGGTAAAATGCTTGCCGAATTCGAACAGGAACAGACCACTTTTCACGCCGGTGAACTAGTCGAAGGAAAGGTCGTCGGTGTTTCCGAACACGGCGTATTGGTAGATTTCGGCTATAAGTCCGAAGGAATCGTTCCGGCAGAAGAGTTTGGCCAGCCGATAGAAGATGCAGTGGCCGTAGGTGATACTCTTCAGGCCATAATCAAGGCCATTGGCGGAGACGCACAGCCGCTTCTTTCACACAAGGAAGCCCTCAGCCGCCGCGTTTGGGCTGAACTCGAAGACGCATACCGTAACGAACGTCCTGTAAACGGCAAGATTGTCGGCAAGACAAAAGGCGGTTTGCGGGTTGATTTGGAAGGCATAGAAGCATTTCTTCCGGGCTCGCAGATTGACTCGCGTCCGGTCGGCAACCTGGACCCATATATCGGCCAGGAAATCGAAGCACGTATTATCAAACTAAGCCGACGGCGTGGCAATGTCGTTTTGTCCCGAAAAGTTATCACTGATGAGCAAATCAACCGGCAAAAGGCTGAAACTCTCAGTAAAATCGACGTAGGTTACATAGTCGAAGGAACTGTCAAAAACCTTACCGAATATGGCGCTTTTGTCGATATCGGAGGAATTGACGGCTTATTGCACGTAACCGATATGTCCTGGGGCAGATTGCAACACCCGGGCGAAATGTTCAAGGTAGGCGACCACGTTCAGGCTAAAATACTCAAACTCGATAAAGAAAAAGAAAAAGTTTCGCTTGGTTTCAAACAGTTGCTGCCTGACCCATGGTCAACGGTAATCGAAATGTATCCCGTAAATTCACGGGTCAAGGGAAAAGTCTCGTCCGTAACCGATTATGGCGTTTTCGTCGAGCTTGAACCGGGCGTCGAAGGTCTGGTCCATGTCTCGGAGATTTCCTGGTCTAAAAGGGCTGCAAACCCAAAGAAAATGTTTCGGAAAGGCGACGAGGTCGAGGTACAGGTTCTCGGCGTTGATACTCAGGAAAAACGCATCAGCCTCGGCATGAAACAGTTACAGGAAAATCCCTGGGACACGGTTGCCTACAGGTATCCGGTCGGCACCAAAATTCGCGGCAAGGTTCGCAATATAACTGATTTTGGCGCTTTCGTCGAAATCGAAGAAGGCATAGACGGTCTTGTTCACGTTTCGGATATAACCTGGGCTAAAAAGGTCAAGCATCCCAAGGAACTCCTCAAGAAAGATCAGGAAGTTGAGGCCGTCGTTACTCATATAGATGCAGCTGCACAGCGGCTGTCGCTGTCGATGAAAGACCTTACGCCAAGCGCCTGGGAAACATTTGTCGCAACCCACCGCCCCGGTGATGTTGTCCGCGGCAAGGTCTCGCGGTTTACCAATTTCGGAGTATTTGTAGAACTTGGCGAAGGGCTCGAAGGGCTTTGCCATATTTCCGAACTCTCTGATGAGCGTGTTGACAAGCCGGAAGATGTTATCAGTCTCGGTCAGGAAGCAGATTTCCGAATCCTCAGAATTGAACCTGCCGAACAGAAAATCGGACTTTCATTCCGCGCCGTCGGTAAAGATGATGAACCTATAATCGATACTCGTATTTATTCGACAGAGGCAAAAAGCGGTATGGCAAGCCTCGGTGAACTTGCACGGCTGGTACGTGAAGAATCTCCGGAACAGTCTGAAAGCAATAAAGAAGAAAAAGAAGCCGCAAAACGTTTGAAAAAGGAACAGGCTCGCAAGGAATATGAAGAGCAGGCGGCTGCCGAAACTTCCGGGACGGAAGAACAAACAGCACCGGAAGAAGAACAAACGCATTCAGCAGATGCTCCGGTAGAGTCGGATACCTCATCGGAGTCTTCCAGCGAAACTGCTGTTGAGTCCGTTAGTGAAAGCAATGCCGATTCATCTGCTCGAGAAGATTCTTCAGAAGTTAATGCTGAAAATGCAAAATCAGCTGAAACCGAATAATCAAGGGGCAGATTTTATTTCCTTTTGTACCTTTCGATGTTTTATTAAGTTATTGTTACTCCGAGGTTTGGAGCATACGGTAAGGAGCACCTGATATGACCAAAGCGGATCTAGTCGAAAAAGTTGCCAAAGAAGCGGAAATGACCAAGAAAGACGCCGAGCAACTAGTCGAAATTATTTTCGAAAGTATTACCGAATCACTGAACCGGGGAGAAAAAATCGAACTGCGCGGTTTTGGCAGTTTTCGTGTCCGGGAACGCAATTCCCGCAAAGGGAGAAATCCTAAAACAGGCACTTCAGTTGATATTCCGGCCAAACGCGTTGCCTACTTTAAACCGGGCAAAGAACTTAAAGAACTAATAAATTCAACAAATTAACGCTGCTACATAAAATTGATTCATAAAAAAGCCTCCCGTTGAAGACGAGGGGCTTGTTTTTTGTGTTGAAGGGAAATTGCAGCGACGGGCGTTTAATCAGTTCCGGCCCGCCGATCGTTTTTCGCCTGCTGAAAGCAGAGCTTCGTCTTCTATCTCACCACCGGGACTGATGGGAATATCGGCCGGATTTTCGAATTTTATGCCGCGGTTTTTATCATCCTCCGGTTCCGGGACAATTCGAAATGAACCGGAAGGAGGCGGCGGCGTATATCCAGGATAATCTACACGTGAATGATAAATAGCTATGAGTGAGCGGATCATTGATTCACGAATCTGCGTCAATTCCCGCAAGGTCAGGTCGCATTCATCCAGCTGGTCGTCGCTTACAATCGCATCTATGATTTTTGTAACGATATAACGGATATTTTCCGGAGTCGGTTCGGCCAATGAGCGTGCAGCGGCTTCGCAGCTGTCAGCAATCATCATTATGGCAGCTTCGCGAAACTGCGGCTTCGGGCCGGGATAGCGAAAATCATTTTCAGAAACTTCGCTTGGATCGCGTGCTTCAGCCTGTGCTTTCTTGAGGAAATAGTGCAATGTACGTGTACCGTGATGTTGAGGAATGAAATCTATAATCCGCTGAGGCAGGCCCAATTCACGGGCCAGTTTCATTCCGTAGGTTACGTGGCTGATAATTATCTTCGCACTTTGAGCCGGTTTTAGACGGTCATGCGGGTTTTTGCCTGTTTGATTTTCTACGAAATGTTCCGGTGCGGCCGTTTTCCCTATATCGTGATAAAGAGCTCCGATACGGGCAAGCAATGCATTACCGCCGACGACGCGGCATGCCTCCTGTGCCAACTGGCCAACCGCATGTGAATGCTGATTCGTACCGGGTGCACGCAGTGCCAACTGACCAAGTGCCGGCAAATCTGCGTTAGATAGTTCAAGTAATTTCACGTCGGTCAGTATCCCGAAAGTTGACTCACAGACGGGCATAAAAACCGCAGTTGCGGCTGCCGCTATGATACCGCCGGCGACGGCACAGGCGGCAGAAAGCAGAAGTGTATTCAACACCAGAGGCTGTTGCGAATAGGCTATTATGGCGGCGGCGGTAAAGATACTTGCCACGCCGACGAGCAGTCCGGCGATGGTCACGGTTTGTCTCGACCGGTATGCACCAATGCCGTAAACGGCAACAGATGAGGCAATTGCAGCATATATTGCAAATTCGAGCCCGCGCGGTGCAAGCAGTCCGGCGATCAAGGCCGTTAAAAATCCGACGAAAATTGCAGTCCGCCTGTCCGCAAGCATAGTTATCAGGAGGCTGCCGAAGGCAAATGGTACGGCAAATGACCAGATTGTCGGATCGTTGAGCGGAGGGGCAACGTTTTGCGACGCAGTAAACTCTGCAAGGCGAAACATAGCCGACATCAAAGCCGTCTGTGCAAGCGTTACAATGCCAATCAGCGCGAATGTGTTCTTTTCCGGCAAGGCCAGCCGCGGAACTATTCCGCGATGACGCACAAATTTCCAAGCCGCCCAGTAAAGTGATCCGATCAATACCAAAAGCCCGAAAAAGCGATTCCAGATTCGCGTAGAGGATCGATAATTATTGATGGCATTGATTTTGGCAAGCATCTCGTCTGTTACGCGGTCGCCCGGCTCTGCCACTTTCTGGCCGCGTTTTAATGAAACTGTCACGGGCGCTACGCCTTCAGCTGCCGTTCTTCGATCATTTTCCGTCGCGGTGGCGTCGTAAATTACACTTGGCTGGATAAGCGGTGCCATCGCCGCATAGAATGCTTCCTGTTCCCGCTCTGAGAGGCTGCGGATTTGCGCAAGTCCTTCGCGCAGACGCCTCCTTGCCTCACTTAAAGGCGTCATTGTCGAAGCCGGATTGCGGGCAAGCCTGGAGTCTGCAGGACGCCCTCTATCCACTATTTCCACCTCGGACTGCAGAAATTCAGCGTCTCTGTCACTGTAAATATCCCCTGAGGCATTTTCACGCAAAAGACGTATCACGGCATCTAGTTCATTTGACGTAAACCGCCTTGCAGAAAATACTTTAGCCAGATCTGCCCCGCCGGGACCGCTCCAGACGCTCTCAGGATGCGTATTGGAATTGGCTTTGTCCGAACTGCCTTTTTCAGCCGTGCGGCTCAGAGATTCCCAGGCGGAACGAAAGCTTTGAACCGCTTCGTCGGCCCGCTTCGGTTCGTAGATGAAAATCGGCCTGATTGCAGCTCTCGCAACTTCCCTCTCGCGCTCAGTCGCTGCTTCGTCAATGTGGTTGATATCTGCAGGAGAAATAATCGTTTCCCGGACAATGTCTCCGACGCGGTAATCGCTGACAGGTACAAAATGCCAAAAAGGATTATGAATAAGAAGCGTAGTCGCAACTGTCAAAAGACCAAAACCAAGGGCAAAACGCTGCCGTTCGCCGAGTTTTTCTATCGGCCATTTGATGATCGCCGAGATCCGACGCCCAAAGCGCGTCAGCGGCGATTGCATTTCTTTAATTTGTTTACTCACAAATGGTTATATGCAGCCTCAGAGCCGTTAGGGCTGAAATGCATGAATTTTGTCCCTATCCGCTCGGCAAGCGCAACAAGAGAACGCTTGTCGATGGCTGAAATTGCCACGCTGTCGGCCTTCCTGTCAAGTTCAAGTGTTCTGCGCAGAGCGGCAACGGTTTGTGGATCCGCAATATCGGTCTTATTGAGGGCTATGATCTGCGGTATTGAGTCAAGCCCCAGATCCGCAAGAATACGCTCCACCGATGCAACCTGGTTCAATGCCTGTGGATTAGAGGCATCCACCAGATGGACCAGCAAATCACTCTGCGAAATCTCCTCGAGCGTTGCGCGAAAAGCCGCAACGAGAGTTTCCGGCAGATCACGGATAAACCCAACCGTATCATTAATTACGACCTCCTGATCATATGGAAGCCGAAGCCGTCGTGAAGTCGGGTCAAGGGTTGCGAACATTTTTTGTTCCGAATACACGGAGGACTGCGTTAAAGTATTGAGAAGCGTAGATTTACCGGCATTCGTATAGCCGACGAGCGAGATAATCGGCACTGATCTGTTGGCACGCCGTTTCCGCCTCTCGCTCCTTTGCCGGCCGAGATCCGAAACCTGCTTTTCCAGGTAAACTATGCGGTCGCGAACACGCCGCCTGTCAGTTTCCAGTTTTGTTTCTCCGGGTCCGCGGCCGCCGATGCCGCCCGCAAGCCGTGAAAAAGCAGAGTTTTGTCCTAAAATAAGCCGCGGGAGCATGTATTTCAATTGTGCAAGTTCAACCTGAAGTTTACCTTCCCGACTTTGTGCCCGTTGTGCAAAGATATCAAGAATCAGTTGCGGTCTGTCAAGGATTTTGAGGTCTGTAACCTCTGAAAGCGCACGGACTTGTGCAGGTGTTAATTCGCGGTCAAAAACCAGAATATCTGCACCGAGCTGCATCGAGCGAATAAGAAGTTCATCCAGTTTTCCACGTCCTATGAGTGTCTTTGGATCAATCTGCCTGCGACGCTGTATGATTGCATCGGCGACATCCAAACCGGCGGAATCGGCAAGTTCTGCAAGTTCAACGAGCGAATCTTCGGCATCGCCGGCCAAATCATCGGCAACGCCCACAAGTATCGCTCTTTCACGCAATTTGACGCCGGGACGAACCGATCCGCTGACGCGTGCCATTTCCGCTTCCAGAGAGCGTATCAGATCTTCAAAATCTATCTCCAGCCGATGTGCGGTTGCGGGTTCAAGAAAAGCAAACGACAGTGAAGGCGCAACGTCCGTGCCGTCTTCTGTCTGTCCGTTTGCGCGCCGCTTTCCCGGTAAAATATGTGCACTTAAAATCTGCCCGGGAAGTCCGTTCCGCCTATCTACCTGGATAACCGACATCAAATCGAGCCTTAACAAGGCAAGGTCAGTCAAATCGTCCTGAGTGAGCGGTTCGCCCGCAAGATGTGTGTGAACGCAACGGAGGCCGCGAAATCTTTCAAGGCCAACACGGACGCGTCCGAAATCCGGCATTTCGATACGTTTGGCATCACCAACCATTACGTATTCGATATGGCCTTTTCTATCTATCAAAACTCCGATCTGGCGTCCGGTTTCGTTTGAAATTTCAGCCATCTGCCGTGCAAGTTCCGGCGAAACGATCTGTGATGGCCTTACCCGCTTTGTGGCAAGCCTTTCGATACGTCTGAGCTGTTCGTGCTTGAGTCCTTTTGTAAAACCGGTAATTGTTCCGATAATTCTTATGCCTCCTTCCGTAATTATATCAAATCAGGATTTAAAATGGCGGTTCTCCGGCACGGGCGTCTTGGGTTTGCTACTCAAAGCGATTTTCGTCATACTTTTTATTTTCAGCTTCCGGCCCCGGCGCCTTCTGCCGCCAAAAGCCCGAGCTCAAACGAATCATTATGGCAGTTACACCAACACCAAACGCGAGTTACAGCCTCACACTCCGCGTCCGTATCCAAAACCGCCCCGGGAAATTAGGCGAAATCACAACGGCAATAGGCAGAGCCGGCGGCGACATCGAAGGAATTGACATCGTCAGCGTCGGAAAGGATTTTCTGATTCGCGATATAACCGTAAATGCTTCAAGTGAAAGTCACGATCAGGAAATTGTTGATGCAGTTAAATCGATTGACGGCGTTGAGGTAATCAATGTCTCTGACCGCACTTTTTTAATGCATCTGGGCGGTAAGATCGAGATAGTCTCCAAAATCCCTCTCAAAACACGCAGCGATTTATCTATGGCCTACACGCCGGGCGTTGCAAGGGTATGTGAGGCAATCCACAAAGATCCCGAAAAAGTTTATAACCTTACAATAAAGAAAAACACTGTCGCAGTGATTTCCGACGGCACGGCAGTTCTTGGGCTGGGAGATATCGGACCTGCAGCCGCAATGCCCGTAATGGAAGGTAAATGTCAGCTTTTCAAGGAATTTGCCGGTGTAGATGCTTTCCCGATTTGCCTCAATACAAAAGATCCTCACGAAATAGTTCAGACAATAAAGAATATCTCGGTTGCCTTCGGAGGCATCAATCTCGAGGATATTTCCGCACCGCGATGCTTTGAGATCGAAGAACGTTTAAAAGAAGAACTGGATATTCCCGTATTCCATGATGATCAACACGGAACGGCTGTCGTTGTGCTGGCAGCTCTGATTAACGCATTGAAAATCGTCGGCAAAAATATGGAGGATATCAAGGTCGTCGTCAACGGCGTCGGCGCGGCAGGAGTCGCCTGCACAAAAATTGTAATGGCTGCCGGAGTCAAAAACTTTGTTGGTTGCGATCAAACAGGTGCCATTTATGAGGGTAGAACTGAAAATATGAATTGGGTAAAGGATTGGTATGCACGAAATACGAACCCAAATAAAGAAAAAGGCACCATACACGACGTAATACGCGGCGCCGATGTTTTTCTCGGTCTCAGCGTGCCGGGCGTACTCACTCCGGATGATTTGAAGGCTATGGCAAAAGATCCGATTGTCTTCGCAATGGCCAATCCCGTCCCTGAAATTATGCCGGAAGAGGCAGCCGGTATCGCCGCCGTAATGGCTACAGGCCGCTCTGATTATCCGAATCAAATCAACAACGTTTTGTGTTTTCCCGGGATATTTCGCGGCGCGCTAATCTGCAGGGCTTCTCGTATCAATGAAGCGATGAAACTCGCTGCTGCGGACGCAATTGCAGGAATTATTTCCCCTGAGGAATTGAATCCGGACTATATCATTCCATCAGTCTTTGACCGACGTGTCAGCGAAGCGGTTGCCCAACACGTAGAAGAAGCTGCATATGCCACGGGTGTGGCACGCAGGCACAGAGCAACGGCAGAAAGCGAATTTTAGCCGGAGGCCCAAAAATTCCGTAAATGGGCTTATAATGTCAGATTATGATCCGTGCGCTTCATGACAGGCTCGGCGTTGAAGAACTGGCGAACACATTGACCCATGGTCTGGGTTTGGTATTGAGTATAGCGGGATTTGTTACGCTTTTTATTCTCGCTTACGAAAAGGCTTCGCCGGAAAGGCTCGTCGGCTGCACTATTTACGGCCTCTCACTGGTTTCGCTTTATGCAGCGTCCACGTTTTACCATTCGGCCACCAAACCTTCACTAAAATCGCGGTTAAAAATCGCAGACTATTGCTGTATTTATCTTCTTATTGCAGGCACTTACACACCTTTCACCTTGTCTTCCCTCGATAAACTTCACGGTTTGGGTCTTCTTGCGGCGGTATGGACACTCTCTTTGATGGGGATAGCCGGCAAAATATTCTTTGGGGATAAATTCCCGCGTTTACGCGTGGCATCATACGTCTTTCTGGGATGGCTCGGAATAGTAGCAATAGTTCCGCTTTACAATTCGCTCGGATGGATTCCCCTCGCACTTCTTTTAGGAGGCGGCCTCTCGTATTCAATCGGAGTGATATTCTTTGCCTGGCAAAATCTCCGCCATCATCACGCCATTTTTCATATTTTCGTCCTGATTGGCAGTATCCTGCATTTTGCCGCAGTCGCAGGCTATGCGATCTAGCAGTAAATTAATTTTTTCCTTTGCTGCAAAGCGATTTATTGAGCGGTCGTTTGAAGCAGGTACTTTTTTCTTTGAACTATTGAATTTACGGCTGCCCTTCCGGTTTCGATAGCTCCTTTGATATGCCTTTCATTGGTAAAGTGACCTGCGACAAAAATCCCCGGAACGTTGGTTTCGCGGGTGTTCGGATCATAAACCGGCACCATTGAGTATTTTCCCTCAGTAAACCGGACGCCAATATCTTTCAAAAGTCCAAGCTCAGCATCTGCACCGATTAAAACAAAAACAACATCGTTTTCAATTGTTTCCTGATTTCCTGTTTCGTCTTCAAGAATCACGGATTCCGGACGTATCTCGACGACCCGTCCCAAAAAAAACAATTTCAAACAATGCTCGCGGATTTCTTCTTCCAGCGGCTGCTTGACCCAGTATTTAATACATCCCTGCTTAGGATCGTTATTTTCCCAATCTGAACGATAAATTGCCAATGTTGTATCTGCGCCTTCCTGCGCAAGAAACAATGCAGCTTCCCCGGCGGAGTTGCCGCCGCCAACAACCAAAGCCCTTTTCCGAACCCATGGATAGGTTTCCCGAAACTGATGATGGACTTTTGGCAGATCTTCGCCCGGAACGCCCAGCCTTCGCGGATGATCCATCGCCCCGATGGCAAAAAGTATATTGTTCGATAAATAACGGCCTTTATCTGTTATTACTTCAAATACGGCTTCTTTAATGTTGTCACGGGATTCGTCTTTGAGATGCTTTACCTGCAGAACAGTTTCTTCAGTACGTACATTGAGTCCATTGTCCAGCACGAATCTGACGTAATATGACAGCAATTCTTCCCGTGTTGGCTTTTGCCTTGCCGGCTTGAGGTCGCCGGGCAATAACTCCAGTTCGTCCGGCGTAGAAAAAACAGTTAGTCCGATCGGATAATTGTATATTGTATTTCCAATCAAGCCTTTTTCTATAACAACGTAACTAATGCCGGCTGTTTCGGCCTCATAGGCCGCAGAGATGCCTGCCGGACCGGCTCCTATAATCAATAAATCGTAAATCGGATTGCTCATCTTGCAGGAATGTTTCAGGACTGTTCTAACCTTTTCAAATCTTCGGTAAATTTTGCAATCAGACCTTTTACTGCTTCTAATTCACGTTTTGAATTAAGGTAATTCTGCCATTCTGCAGTCGCGGTCAGTGCCTGGAGAACTTCATGGTCAATGGTGTGCGACATCAGTACAAGCAGATCGCTCAATGCTTCATGTCCGGCAAGCAGCGAATTGATGATCGTATATGCCGTTTTTGCGCTTTCAATATCAAAATCCTGATTTTTCATACAATTGCGGCCTCTCCGGTTTCGTTACTCTCAAACGGCAATTGCCTGACGGCAACTTCATGCCCGTTGCAAAGCAAAATTTTCCCTTCGGCAAGATAATCATATCGCACAAAACCCAGAGCGATGCTTCGCCCAAATTTTTGCGAACGCACTGCAGAAGTGATACGTCCGGCATTTTTTCCGTCTTCCGCATAGAGATCTGCCCCGGGAAGCAGATCGACCTGGTCGTTTGTGGCAACCAGTCCGGTTAAACGCTTTGCAACGTGTCCGCGAAAGTGGATTCTGGCAATGATTTCCTGTCCCGTGTAACAACCTTTTTTGTAGGAAATCAGATTTTCAAGCGATATTTCCGGCACAATTGTACTTTCGTCAACATCAACTCCATACTTCGGAACGCCTTTTTCAATTCTTAGAAGTTCATAGTCTTCGTCGGACAACTCCGTAAAACCCTGCCCTGCAAGTGTTTCGCGAAATTCGGAAACTTTCTCAAGAGGAATAAATACGCCGGGAAGCGGATAATTGCCGAAATCCAAAAACGGGAACGCTGCCGTACAGGAACCAAAAATCTCGAAATATGAGTAATCACCGGACAAATCTTCAACAAAGAAGTCGCCGGCCGGAATGAACCTTGAAAGATTTGCAAAGATCTTTTCGCGCGTTACCGCTTCGGTCTCTATAAAAAAATCATTTCCGTTGCGTAATACCCTGACGATAGCCAGCAGTCTTCCCTGGGCATTTGCAAATGCAGCAAGCATTACAGTTGCATCTGCCTGCCTCTTAACGTCATTTGTAATCAATCCGTCCAGAAACGGCACGGCCTCTTTGCCATGAACCCTTAGAAGTCCTCTTGCCGATTGTCTGAATACTCCGCTCATAAGATTTTTCCATTGAATAATTAAACTTTCCGCTCTACAAAACTATCATTATCCCAAAATGTTCTGCATTCGGAAACCATCAGAAAGGCACAAATCGCTGCGGCATTTTATCGATTGCCAAATTAAAAATTTCAACATTGCTTCCGGCCGGCAGCCCGAAGGCGGAAATACTCTCGCGAATCTGATAAACTTGTTTTATTGGATGAAGGCAAGTAACAACCCGTAATGTTAGAACAAATGAGTGAATTAACAGTTGAAAAAGTTTTAGAAGCTCTTAGCCGCATTATCGATCCCGATCTGCAAAAAAATATTGTAGAACTTGATTTTGTTCGCGATGTCGTGATTGATGGCGGAGATGTTTCTTTCCGCATAGTGCTGACCACGCCTGCGTGCCCTGTAAAAGATCAAATGAAAACGCAGGCAGCCGAACTTGTCGGAGCAATCGATGGTGTTCGATCGGTCAAGGTAACTATGGATGCAGAGGTGCCGCAGGGGCGTGGGATTAAAAACAACGTTGCAATTCCAGGAGTTCGCAATATCATTGCGGTTTCTTCCGGAAAAGGCGGCGTCGGAAAATCTACGGTTGCCGTCAATCTCGCCGTCGCTCTGGCTTTGGACGGCGCAGCCGTAGGAATCATGGACGCCGACGTTTATGGTCCGAACGTGCCGCTGATGCTCGGGACCGGTATTGGCCAGCCGGAAATCGAAGGCGGAAAGATAGTACCGATACAGGCACACGGAGTAAAGATGATTTCAATGGCCGTGCTGGTGCCGCCCGATAAACCGATGATTCTTCGCGGGCCGATGCTCCACGGTGTAGTCAGGCAGTTTCTTACGGACGTAAATTGGGGTGAATTGGATTATCTTATCGTTGATATGCCGCCCGGAACAGGTGACGTCCAGTTGAGTCTGGCTCAGCTTGTGCCGGTTCAGGGTGCCGTACTTGTAACTACGCCGCAGGAAGTTTCATTATCCGACGTAAGGCGTGCCGTCAGAATGTTTGAAACCGTAAATGTTCCGGTGCTTGGAGTTATAGAAAATATGTCTTATTTTATTGCCCCGGATACAGGAACTCGCTATGACATTTTCGGAAAGGGCGGCGGCGAAAAACTATGTAAAGAATACAGTCTGAAGATGCTTGGCGAAGTGCCGCTCGGTATCGAAGTCCGCGAAGGCGGAGATAAAGGAACTCCGGTCGTCATTTCTTCCCCTGATTCGCCGCAAGCAAAGGCCTTTCGTAAAGCCGCGGAAGAAGTCGCCCGCCAGGTCTCAATAGAAGCCATGAAACCGGAATTAGTCATCGCGTCGCGAGTAACCCCTTAATATTTACACAATTATCAACTTAATCAATTAACCCGGGCAGACGGTTCCAACCGTCTGCTTTTTGTTATTTATGGTTATGGACCAATTAATTACTTTCTCCCGCGTAATTATTTGACTGGGGCAACATTTTCCGGTCCCCAACAGAATTAAAGAAGTCTGGAGGTATTGAATTATGTTCGATGAATTATTTGCAAACGCCTTAACAAAAGTGAAGATCTGGGCTGGAGCAATAGGGCCAAATGGAAGCCCCGAGGATANCAAAGCAGCCGCAATCGTGGCCCAGGGACGAATTACAAATGCATTGGAGGCTGGAATAATATTGCAGAACGGGAATAACAGCGAAGCATACCAGAAACTTAAAGCTGCAAATGATTATCTTGGAAAAATAGTTGAGCATATTGATAAAGGAGAAAAAATATATAAGGATGTTCAGGCGGTAGTTCAAATTCATGAAGCAATACAAGTCTTAAAAGATGACCAGATAATGTTCAAAAACCCGCAAAAGGCTGCCGCTGCCTTTGATGACCTATTTCAGGGATTTGGTAAACTTGCAAAACATTTCCCTCCGCCTTTTGACTCAACCATTGGTGAGTTGCTCGAACAGTGCGGTACTTTAAGATTTTTCAGCAATATGGAACAGGTAATGGCTGGCTCAGAATCTAATCTCGGCAGAGCTCTTAGAGCCCTTAATGCACGTGAGGATTAACGGAATCCGGATTGACTGGCGGGCAGCTTCTGTCGGATTTACCGAAGTTTATTCTACAGGTATCTATGACAAACCTGAGTTCGGTTAGGGATTTAGCATGTAAAACCGTAGCAATGCAATTTCTTTCCTCAAAATAACGAACAAGACAGGTTATTTCTTTGTGAGATTTTTCCCGAAAATCGAACAAATAGGCTGCTCGCCTCCAACTATTTACCAGTATCTATTGTGGATTCTGTCTCGTGTTAGTTCGATTAAGATCAATACATCGGAAAGGTTTTGGAATTCTACAGATACGGAAATAATTAAGATGGCGTTTTTAACCCCATTACTTCGGAATAACAATTACCTCATAATTCAAATCAGGTAAAATTAAGAATAACAACATTCAAGTCTTACTTTTTATTTATTTTTCTTGAATTTTCATGAGACTTCATATAATATTGACTTAATTGTAAGGATTGCGTTGAAAGGCATTTCCTTAATACTGTCAGGAGATTTCAAAATATTTTATGTCAGCAGTTGCAGCACCATCGGTAGATTTGAACGTAACGGATTCGGCGATTGCCGAGATAAAGAAATTTATGGCGGCAGAAGAAGATTTGCCGGAAACTGCGGGTTTGCGGGTACGTGTCGTTCCGGGCGGCTGTTCCGGTTTTCAGTATAGTTTAAACATTGAGGAAGAGTCACGCGAGGGGGATTTCATACTCGATAAATCCGGAGTCCGGCTTTTCGTCGATATGTTTTCCGCTCAATACCTCAACGGTGTAACCATTGACTACACGTCAAACATGATGGGATCCGGTTTTACGTTCGATAATCCAAACGCTACCGGCGGCTGTGGCTGCGGCACTTCATTTTCAGTTTGAAGCATCCCGATGCTTCCTGATTTCCTCCTCCTCTTCCGGCCCGAAAGGCCGGATTTTTCTTTTAACAAAATTTTTTTGCGTAATTTCTGGAAACCGGTCTGAATTAGCGGTATTTCACAGGCAAGCGAAACGACAACTGAAGGAACCGGCGGTGAAATTCGCCCGAATTGGCAAGAGGCAGGACATCGGGGCAATAACTGTTAAATGCTGTAATGCCCGGCAGCATAGTTAAAAAGAGGCGCCATACCACCACGTACAGACGAGGGGCGGCTTCAGCAACGGCGGCGGTCCGTATCTGAGAATTCAGCCGCGGCCGGCAGTCCGGATCCCGCCCCTCTTCTGCACGGCCTGTTAAAGGCATTTTACATTTCAGGTAAAATAATGCTATTCTCCTATTTGGCTTGACGGCCCGCTATCGCTTTGCCCATCATTTGGAGCCGGCGCGGTCGCTGCAAATAGTTCACTAAATCGGTAAAATCCGAAACGAAATGTGACATTTTCGCTCTTGGACCTTCACCATCAAGGTGTATAGGTAGTCAAAAGGGCTTCCCGCTGGTAATAATGCGGATTTTGGGCTTTGCGACTCTCGCGGAATTCGCAACCCATTTGCCAATCTAAAATAAACAATAATCACGGAGAAAATTTTGAAAGATTCGATAAAGGGTCTCACACTTTTCGCAATCGTAGTTTCAGGTATTGGGTTCTTTACCGAAAACGCCTTTGCACAGGAAAGGGAGCGGATCGTCCGCACAGTCTCAAGCCGGCCCATAAACCAGCCTGAACCTGCAACAAAAGATACTCAGCAGCCGGCTGTACGTCCGCCTTTGATGCAGGATATACGCGTGCAGCGCGGAGCCGATGCGGCCTATGAACCGCCCTCACTTGTCAAAAAAACCGTTTCCACTACTGCCCTGACCTCATCAATTGCAGCTTCACGCTCAGCCTATAATCCGATTGTTACTTCCGCAATGCAGAAAGCGATCTTCCAGCGCCTTGGAATTCCCTACCGTTACGGCTCGAGCGGTCCAAATCGTTACGATTGTTCAGGATTTGTCTGGGCAGTATTCGCTGATGCAGGCATCGAATTCTTGCGGCAGAGCGCAAGGAGCCTGTGGTCAATATCCGAACCGGTTTTTGGCGATGACAGATTCAAATTCGGAACTCTCGTTTTCCTTAACGGACTCGGCCATATAGGAATTGTCGCCGATGAAAATGGATTTTTTCACGCTTCTTCCAGCAAAGGAATCACTTACTCACCATTCAAAGGTTACTGGGAAAATAGGATTGTAGGCTTCAGACGGCTGAATCCAAATGCATTAACGGCTTCTGAAACGACTACAAAACCGGATAACTCGAGACCGGAAACCGGAGAATCGCAGAAATAACCTCAACAAAAATTTGTTAATTATTGAAATGCCTCGTTTTATCGGCGAGGCATTTTTATTTGCCGACAAATCCCGGCCGTGTATTGCTTGCGGCTACGAGGAAACAGTATTTGCAGCATTTTTATTTGCCGACAAATCCCGGCCGTGTATTGCTTTCTCCTGTTTCGCTGACGGCCACAATGCGTTTAACCGCAATGTAAACAACCTTATCCTCATCCCGAAGCTTTAGGACGCCGTCCTCTACGCCGGCATTTTCGCCGCGAAACCAGACACCGTTTGCACAATTGACATCTATTCGGGAACCTTCAAATTTTTTGAGTATTTCTTCCATCTTTAGTTAACAGCAGGATTGAATTTTTGTGCTCTGTTTACATAAATCCATTCGCTGCAATGATTGTATAACTTCCTTGGCAAAATTCATATAAAACTGACGTCATGAAGATAACGCGCACGGTCTTTTTTTAGATTACTTTTCTGGAATTTGATTGTTATTGCCTATTTTTAATGGTCAAACGTTATTTACCCTTTGCCGGCCATATGGCCTGACATGCCCGAAAAATAGGGATGTCGGTGTATGCAGACAGGGTTATCCGGTCCTTTTATGGCGGCAAATGGCAGTTATTTGGCAAATTATTGCATATAAAGTGTTTACATTCGACGCAGATTGTGTTAAACATTCTGTTATCGTTTTAGGCCTGAATGCCCGGCTGCGTCGGGAGTCAAAACTCCGACGCAAGCAATTTTGTTTTTCTTCGTTCCCCTGTGCCTTGCCTCAAACCGATTTGGCAAAGCTTTATCGGGAACGTTTATGAGGTTTTGAGGAAGGTAACAATTATGAAATGCCCAAATTCTTTACGTTTTTCGCATGGTTTAATTCATGCTTTTCTTATTCTGGCGTTTTTCGCAGTAACTGGCTCGACCGCTCTCTCGCAATCCGGATCATCGCTGATGGAGCCGTTTGACTCCGGCTCTCTCATCATCGCGATGGACAATGATAAGCAAGGCAAAGGCAGCGGATGCAATAATTCCGAAGCCTTTAACCTGCGTGCTTACGGTCTTGCAGTCCGGCTTCTTTACGCCAATGTCCCATTAAAATGGGTGATAGCCAATAAAACGACTAAAGATGCCACGGATATGACTGTCAATGCCACCCGGATTACCGGTTCGAATTGTCAAAATGGCGGCACTAACACTGCATTTTCGGGCGGCCCGCTGGTTATTCCCGCTGAATATGCATCTGCGGCAACGCCGGTCATTACCACTTTCAATAACGAAATTTCCGGAACAGACAACGACGTCCGTGTTTACCAGGCTAACGCAAGTTTTGTTGCACCGGTTCGTTATACTTTGACCCATAAGCCAAAAATTGCCGTCGGGCCGGACGGCGGAGGTTTCGGATCCGGAACCTATCAGGAATTGTTTGACCGGGCAAAGTTACGTGATGCCGCTAACAATCCGTATTACGATAACGTTGATAACATCATCATCAGCCCTGACTCCTGTTACACAATCGCTGCTCAGGCACACGCATCAAGCACAGCAATCAATTTCATAAACATCTATCGTCAATTTGCCGAATCCGGAGGAAATCTTTTGCTGCAGTGTTATTCGGTAGATGTATTCGAAAATGAGCCTATCTATGGACGTTTTCAGACTACCCTCGGCTGGACGGTTTACGGCACGAATGATAACACTGCCGTAAATACTACTCTTGCGTATCCGAATCCGGGAATGCCATTCAATCAATTTATCGGCATTCTGGCAGATACGGATGGTCGTGTAACTGAATATTCGCTGGCAAACAACTCTGCCTTTCAAAATGGAACCCTGGTTGCCGCCACGAATACCGGCGGCCAGAACGCCAATAAAATCGTTGCTTCCGTTTCTCGTATCGGCAGCTCAACGGCAGGCGGAAATGTTTTCGAACTCGGAGGACACGCCTATAATCGTATTACGGGTGGAAACAACAATACAGAGATCGGACGCCTGAACGGCGAACGAATGGCTTTGAATTCAATTCTCGTTCCGGCAACAAGGCCCGGTTGCGGTCTTTCCATTCCGTCTGTCAAGGCCTTCAAAGTTGTCAGAATGTCTTTTGATTCAAACGGAAACGGTCTTCCCAACTTTGGTGATCGCGTTGAGTGGGAACTTAAATACATCAATGACAGCAACGTCGATATAAGCAATTTCCAGGTAAGCGATCCGCTTGATTCGAAACTGATCTATTACCCGTCGTTGATAGTTACTGCAACATCGGGTTCAACCGCAGCACCGAATCCCGCCTACAATGGAACGTCAGTAACACAGATGCTTGCCTCCGGAGCACTGCTCAAAGCCGGCGGTATGATAACCATCAAGGTTAAGACCGTCGTAAATGGCTTCGGCACAATTCTCAATCAGGGAACCGGTACAGGAACCGGCATACCAGGCGGCGGCGTAAAGACTGATACAGCCGATAATACTACAAGCGGAACCGTTGCCGGTTACCCCATCGGCTGTGGTACAAACGGCGGTTGCCTCTCTCAGGTTGCTTACCAGACAACCAGCAACCAGGATCCAACCGGTATCGATCTTGGTACGGCACCCTCAGCCGGCCCTGCAAATGTTCAGGGACGCGTTGTTGATGCCACCGGTCGTGGAATCGGACGTGCTATGCTGACTCTCCAGAATGCCAATAACGGAACTGTTTGGACAGTTATTTCAAACTCTTTCGGTTATTTCACTTTTACCGAAATACCGTCCGGTGAATTCTATGTGCTCACCGTTCAGTCAAAAGGATATGCCTTTTCGTCCAACTCGTATGCTTTTGAACTTAACGATAACATTGCCGGTCTGACGTTTGTCGCGGATTCGCCTTCGGCACCGACATATGTGCCTTCCGCGACCGGGACTAACTCAAAGTCCACGCCGTCAGCTCCGTTGTCACGGTCTAAACAAAGACCGTAGGTTGTCTCTGTGCGGCACATTCATAAGGCCGGACGCAAAACCTCATTTCCATGGGCTGTCCTGAACTCAAGGCAGCCCTTTTATTTTTAAATTATCTACCTCCGGTATTTCTATCCCAAAATTTTTAGCGGGATCCCTCTAATCACATCGTTTTTTCAACTCCTTTTCTGTCATTTTGACCGAATTTGCATCAAAATAAAAAACATTATTGACACTTGTTTGTCTTTCTTTTAACTTTATTAACGGTGACAGTTTCCCCGCTGTATCCACACAGATTTGCATTCCAATTTCGAAAGTTATCTACCAAATTCTCACGGAGATCTGAAAAATGAAGAAGTTTTGGATTCTTCTATCGGTTTTAGCCGGATCGCTTATCCTTTCCTCACTTATCCCACAGACCGCATCCGGCCGTAAGGCTAAGTTTCTGCATTCGGAAAATGCAATTAAAGGCCGTTATATTGTCGTATTGAATGAAAAATATATTGGCAATGATGCGGCAGCGCCTGCAGTTGAGTCTGAGGCTTTGTCTCTAGGGTATCAGTACGGCGGAAAAGTAAGGGAAATCTATTCAAACGCCCTTAAGGGATACGTTCTGGAGGCCGATGAAGCTACGGCCGTAAATTTAAGCAATGATCCGCGTGTAGCTATTGTGGAAGAAGATGCCGTTATCAGCGTTGCTGATACGCAGGCCAATGCGACCTGGGGACTAGACAGAATTGATCAGCGGCCTCTTCCGCTAAATTCTCTATACACTTATCAGACAACAGCAGCAAACGTTCACGCATACGTTATAGACTCGGGAGTACGCCCGACTCATACAGAATTTGGCGGCAGAGCTACTGCCGACGTCAACATCTTGCCCGACGGCAGAGATGGAACGGATTGCCACGGTCATGGAACTCACGTAGCAGGCACAATCGGCGGAGCAACCTGGGGAGTTGCAAAAAACGTGAGAATTCACGGTGTTCGCGTCCTGGCTTGCGACGGCACAGGTTCAATTTCCTATTTGATTCTGGGTATTGACTGGGTTACGTCGAATCACATCAAGCCGGCTGTCGCAAATATCAGCATAGCTACGAGCGGCATATCAAATGCGTTGGATAGTGCAATCCAGAATTCCATAAACGCAGGTATAACCTATGTAATCGCAGCCGGAAATGCGAATATGGACGCCTGCAATTTTTCCCCGTCCCGTGCTCCGGCGGCAATTACCGTTGGAGCCACTACGAATACGGATCAGCGTGCAAGTTATTCCAATTGGGGAAGTTGCGTTGATGTCTGGGCTCCGGGATCCGGAATTACTTCGGCTTCTTATTTGAATGATTACGATTCGCGGGTAATGAGCGGCACGTCAATGGCGGCACCGCATGTGGCAGGCGTAGCGGCCCTTTATCTGGCTGCCAATCCAACCGCCACACCGGCCGCAGTAACGCAGGCTATTGTGAATTCAGCGACACCGAACGCCATCAGCGGCCTGGATGCATCATCACCGAATAAGATGGTTTACAGCTGGCTGGGCAGCAATCCACCCTCAGGAACGGTAATAATCAGGAAACAGGCAATTCGCCGCACGGAATCGAACCTAAATCCGCAATTCCCGTATGCGGCCCAAAATTTCGTAACCAGCAGCTTTGTTTTACAGCCAAATAATCAAATTTCAGATCCGTCGGTCTCGGCATTTGGCAATCCGAATATGATCACGGTCACGGAAGATCCCGTTTCGGGCTGGGTACTGACAGGCATTACATGTGTCGAAACAGCGGGCAATGGACAGACAAACATTGTAAATTCGACCGTAGATCTGGCAAATCGCAAGGCTAATATCATTGTAGAACCGGGCGAACAGGTTGATTGTACATTTACCAGTCAGGAACTTGCTCCATCAGCATCATTTGCATCCGTGACAGGCCGCGTTGTAAGTGCGGACGGCCGGGGCATATCGCGGGCCAGCCTTACACTACTTGATACTGAAACCGGTCAATTGCATACCGCAACAACCAATTCCTTCGGATTTTACCGTTTTGATGGTGTAGAGGTTTCTCATCTATACAATCTGCAGCTGCTCCCGTCGGCGAGGCTTGGTATTTCCGGCGATTCCAGAACATTTACATTGCTCGAGGATCTGGCAGGAGTAGATTTCGTACTCGGTCCATAGCAAGTTTCCAAAGGGTTAGGAATGCCGTCCTGACAGGGGCGGCATTTTTTATTTAAAATACTTATTGACTTTTCCGCAAACTATTGTTAAACATACTGTTTACGTCCATAAAGCAAAATTTGTCAACTTTTTTCTGGAATCGGAGTTATATTGGACGTTTTTCTTCCCTCACAGTTTGTTTTTTCTTTTAACTCTCCCGTTTTTTATGTAAGAGGTGAGATGTCCGCACAAATCAATTATCTCCAAAAAATTTTGCCGTTTTTGACGGTGGTTTTCATCTTTTGCCTGAACTTTGCCACCTTCGGGCAGAAAATGGAAAAATCAGACTCCGAAACTGTTCAGATCTTTGCCCCGCAGGATTCATATGGCAAAAGTGATACTTCGATAAAAACTGAACTGGATTCAGTTGCTTCGATTTCCGGACATATTTCTGATGCTTATGGACGCGGCATTCGTGGTGCCCTGCTGGTCGTCTTTGATACACATGGTAGTCCACCCATGATTACAATGAGCAATATGTTTGGTTTCTTCAGATTTGACGGGCTTGCAACAGGGGAAGAGTATATAATCACGGTATTACACGGTAAATATCTTTTTTTCAATAATTCCCGTTCATTTACCTTAAACGGCGCAATGACAGGCATGAATTTTCAGGCTGAAGAACCCTAACCTTTACAGATTCACATTTTTTATCATTCGGGACGCAGGTTTATCAAAAGATGAGCCTGCTTTTTTTCGCTATTTCCTGCGGCTTAGAGATTCGCTGCGACCTGCCGCTGCCCAGCGGGCGGTATTCACGGTATGATGTTTCTTGCTATCGGATTTCTGCCGTAATGCTACTAAAGAGGCAGCTATCACTGCTAAATCCTTTGTTACCTCATCAGGTTTATTCACTGCCTGCCGCTTCATAAATCCATCAATAAAGCCGGTGTCTAAATCGCCTGCAATAAATTTCTCGTCCTCCATCACACGACGAAAAAATGGAATTGTTGTTTTAATTCCGTCTATTTCATATTCAAGCAGGGCACGCCGCATGCGCTCGATTGCTTCGCGACGGGTGCGGCCATAGACCGCAAATTTCGAGATCATCGGGTCATAGTAAATTGAAACCTCAGCTCCCTGATAAACGCCACCATCATCGCGTACTCCCGGACCTTGAGGAATCCTGAGCCGCTTAATCTTACCCGGCGAGGGCATAAAACCGTTGTCCGGATCTTCTGCGTAAATTCGGCATTCGATTGCATGGCCGCGGATTTTTATATCTTCGGCGGTAAAAGACAAAGGCTCGCCTGCAGCAACCCTTATCTGTTCACGGACCAGATCGATTCCCGTAACTAATTCCGTAACCGGGTGCTCTACCTGCAGGCGAGTATTCATTTCCAGAAAATAAAATGAAAGATCCACTCCCGAGACAAGAAATTCTACTGTCCCGGCACCAACGTAATTAACGGCACGCGCAATCTCGACCGCGCAGCGTCCCATTTCATTACGAAGCTGTTCGGAATTTATCGGAGACGGGGCTTCTTCGATTACCTTTTGATGGCGCCGTTGTATTGAGCACTCTCGTTCTCCCAAATGAAGGTGATTGCCGAACTTGTCGGAAAAAACCTGAATTTCGACATGACGCGGTTTCTGAATGGCTTTTTCAAGATAAACCGAATCATCGCCAAAGGCTGCCATAGCTTCGGCACGGGCGGTTTCAAATGCGGATTTAAGTTCGTCCGGGCTGTTTACCAGACGCATTCCCTTTCCGCCGCCGCCGGCCGAAGCCTTAAGCATTACAGGATATCCGAATTCTTCCGCGGCAGTTTTGGCATCCTGGTAATCTCTGGCGGGCTCGACTGTACCAGGAACTACGGGAACACCGGCTTCGATTGCAATCCTGCGGGCAGAAATCTTTCCTCCCATAGCCTTCATCGCTTTCGCCGGCGGGCCGATAAAAGTTATTCCCGCGGATTCCACTGCCGCAACAAAATCGGCATTTTCCGAAAGGAAGCCGTATCCGGGATGAATTGCCTCGGCCCCCGAACTGATTGCGGCATCCATTATTGCTTCTATTTTCAGATAACTTTCGGTTGAGGCCGCCGGCCCGACACGATATGCTTCGTCAGCCATTCGAACATGCAGGGCGTCGCGGTCAGGATCGGAGTAAACCGCAACGGTTGCAATGTTCATTTCCCTACAGGCCCGGATAACACGACAGGCGATTTCACCGCGATTGGCAATCAGGATTTTTTTGAACATAAACTAAACAAATGCAAGGCCGGCAAAGTTATGAACCGGCCGGTGAAAGGTTCGGATCATTCCAGCATTGAATTTCCCTGATTTTTTGGATCGTAACGGACGCCGACCTTTGCACCGGGAGCATACTTGATCGGATTGCGGCGCTGTTCTTCGCTAAGCAGTTCTGACGACTCGAAATCAACACCGTTTAGCGTATATATGTAAAATGCAATCTCCTGTCCCTTTTCATTAATTACGGTGTCAATTATGCGGCCGTCAGTGATTCGCCCGTTAGCCAGTAGATGGCGTCGCCGTGCGGCCTCGGCATCTTCCTTATCTTTCTTTCTAAAAAAACTGAATAAACCCATAAAATAGTTAATCAAGTATCAGAGGCTCTTTCCCATATTTTGCCCGGAGACGATTTATTGCCGACAAAACGGCTGGCCTTTGGATTATTCGGGCCTCGATCGGACGCTTGCCGGGGATATCTAGCATTATCAGACCAAGAAGAATCGTCAGAATCCCTTGTCCGGGAACGCCCGGCAGCGACAAAATGATACCCAGCAGAATTAAGATTATACCGAGAATATTTTTGAGTATTACAGCCCCCCAGCGGACGATCCATGGACTGCCGGGAAGGAAATCTCTTTCATAGTGTGAACTGAAATAATTAGCCGGTATCTTGACCATTACCAGAGCAATAGAGGCAAAACTCACCAGCAAAGAAATCAAAAACAGCCCGACACCCAGTAAAACGCTTTGCCAGCTCAGACCGGAGAGCAATGCCGATAAAACGTCACTCATTCAGCCCTTCCCTCCAACCTGCGAAATTCCTTCCAGATGAAATACATTCGGTGAATCAAAGTCCAGACCGAGCCAACAGCCAAAACCCAAAGCACTTGCGGCATCCGATTGAACCAAAAATTGTCCGAATTCCAATCCCAGGTAGAAAGTGCGCCGATAATTAACAGGACAATTCGCTCCGGCCGCTGTAAAAATCCAACATTTGCCTTAACTCCAAGCCCTTCGGAGCGGGCGGTAGTGTAGCTGACCATAACGGACGCAATCATCCCGATTCCTGCAAGTATTACGTTCAAAATAGAATGTTGAGGAGTGTTTCCGGCATAGAAAATCATAATGCCGAGAAAGGCTACCATATCAGACAAACGGTCCAGAGAAGAATCGAGAAAACTCCCGAATTTGGTAACTCTTCCCGTCAGCCTTGCGACATTACCGTCCAGCATATCGAATATATTGGCAAAGATTAAAACTATTCCTGCCCAGAAAAATTCGCCGATGCCAAATAGAACGCCGCAGCCGATATTAATCGTCACCCCGATTGTCGTCAGGGCATTTGGGTGGACTCCTGCCGAAGCGAGTCCGCGGACCAAAGCGTCGATGATTCGTCTTGCCTGCCGGCCGATTCGCTCTCCCAACATAGATGGCTGTTAAGAATCTTCGGAATTTTCGTGGATCGTAGTCAATCGGCTGATTTCGAAAGTGCGCCAGCCATTGGGCGTTTTGACGCGAATTTCGTCACCCTCTTCTTTGCCGAGCAAAGCTTGCCCGATTGGCGAAACTGTTGAAATCAAACCTTTTTCGGGGTCGCTTTCCTCAGAAGTTACTAAACGGAAGGTAACTTTTTCCTCTTTCTCCAGGTCAAAAAGAACCACAGTAGAACCATAGGCCACGCGATCCGTCGGGATCTTGCTCAAATCAATTGATTCCAGTTCACTTAACCGCTGGCGCAGCTGCATGATTCTCGCCTGGACAAACGCCTGACGCTCAAGCGCGGCCTTATATTCGGCATTTTCACGAAGATCGCCGAATTCGCGGGCTTTCTGTATCTCTTTTGGCAGTTTGAATTGCCTCTCTTCTTCGAGAGCCTCCAACTCCAATTGCAATTTCTTTCTTATTTCTTCCATAGAATTAATTTATAAATCCGATTCATTGGGAGCGGCAAAGGAAATTCCTATATCACGGGCCGTCCTTACCAATTGTCCGTCAACCGGCACTGTCTTTATATTCGCACAGGCATCCGAAAGAGGAACGGTTACAATGGTTCCCGCCTGCAACGCAACCATTTTACCGGTCTCGCCGCTGGCAAGCGCACGCACGGCGCAGGCTCCAAAATTAGTTGCAAGCATCCGGTCGAAGGCATTCGGACTGCCTCCGCGCTGTAAATGTCCCAGTACAACGCATCTTGCTTCCTTTCCTGTTCTTTCAGAAATTTGTCTTGTAATGTAATCCCCGATTCCGCCAAGGCGCAGATTCTTCGCATCCTGGTAGATTTCGGTTTTCCCCACTTCTTTTGCTCCTTCAGCAACAACAATGTTGGTAAATCGCGACCCTTGTTTTTCACGTTGCAACACTTTCTCAACAACCGAATCAAAAGAAAAAGGAATTTCCGGAATGAGAATCAGATCGGCGCTGCCGGCCAGGCCGGCGTGCAGTGCAATCCAGCCTGTATGCCGTCCCATCACTTCGAGAATCATAACCCTGTCGTGCGACGCAGCTGTTGTATGCAGTCTGTCCAGAGCCTCTGTAGCAATGTCGATTGCTGTCATGAATCCGAATGTAAGTTCGGTCGCGGCCAGATCATTGTCTATGGTCTTTGGAACTCCGATTATAGGAAAACCTCGTTTATGAAACTGTTCTGCTATCGCAAGCGTTCCTTCTCCGCCGACGACAATCAATGCTTCGATTCCAAGGATATCCAGATTCGCAAGTGCCTCGCCAATCGGCAACTCGGGGAAAACCGGTTTTCCATCAACCATTTTTACAAAACTGCCGCGGTTTCGTGTCCCCAGAATCGTTCCGCCGCGTGGGAGAATTCCACTGACGCTTTTTGGTGTCAGAACGGTAGTATGCGTTTCACCAAGAATGCCCTCGAAGCTATCCTCAATGCCGATACATTTCATTCCGAAACGTCCGGTTGCCGTTCGAACAACTGCCCTGATTACTGCATTTAGGCCTGGAGCGTCTCCGCCACCGGTCAGAATACCAATTTGCTTATACATAAAATGAAATCAAAAGATTTATTTTAGATGAAAGAGAGCCAAAGTCGAAAAATTCACTCGAAAAAAATAATCGAACCCTGTTTGCGGGTTCGAAAAAACCATTGTGTTGAGGCGTAGGAGCTATTTCAATAAAGCCGCAAAATTTTTTTCCATCAGCTTGCGGGCATCGGGCATTACCTCGACGGCTTTTAGCAATTGCGGGTCGGACTCAAGCAGAACGCGGTTACCGGATTCATTTGAGTTGTTGGCCGTAGCAAGTTCATAACGAATCCGCAGCCTTGCAAAATCTGCTTCCCGATCGATGTCCGAAGCCGTAAGACCGTTTTCCTTATCATTGACCGCAAAGGATTTAAAAGTCTCAAAGAGCCTGTCATTGACCATAAATGCTCCGGGCTTAAGATCAGTTGACTGATTCTGACGCTCTATCCTGTAGGATTCAAAGCCCGAAATGCGTCCTGCAACTAATTGCCGGACAAAGAAAAAGGCCGCCTCAGCGATTCGTGCTCGCTTCGCATTAAACTGAAGCGGCAAAATTTTTACATCAGGCTCGATACCACGTCCGCCGTATAAAACCCGGCCGTCCGGAAGTGTAACGGGGCTGCCGGCCGGTTTAGGCTGCGATTCGGTTTCCGGCGACTCCTCGTCCTCTTCGTCAGAATGATGTACGTAGTAATCATAAATAGAACCGTTTGAATAATCACGCTGCAATGAACGGCCAAACGGTGTGTAATATCGTGCCGTTGTCAGAGTCAGGCCGGTCCCATAGGGCAGATAAAAAACCCGCTGGACCAATCCCTTACCAAAACTGTCAGTGCCAATAATAAGCCCTCGTCCATAATCCTGAACGGCGCCGGCTACGATTTCGGAGGCTGAGGCAGAGCCGCCGTTGATAAGTACCGTCATGGGCACATCATCGCGTTCTCCGCCTGTTGTCTTCAATTCCCTGGGGCGTGAATATGCAGTGCGGCCCTTAATTGTAACAACAGTCTTGTTTGGCGGGAGAAAACGGCTGCAAACCGCTATAGCCTGCTCAAGAATACCACCCGGATTACTACGCAAGTCCAGAACCAGCGAAGTCATTCCCTGCGTTTTCAACTGCCGCATTGCATCGGCAAGTTCTTCTGCCGTAGTTTCCTGAAAACCTCCGGTCAAACCGACATAGCCCACACCATTGGGCAGCATAAAATAATTACGAATCGAGGGAAGCGGAACACCGCCGCGAACTATTGAAAACTCCAGAGGTGCCGGTGCTGAAGGGCGTTCGATCTTCAATCTTACGGTTGTCCCTTTCGGACCTCTTACATTTTTAGAAACTTCCGCGCTGGTCCATTCGCGGGCATCTTTTCCATCAACTTCTAAAAAACGGTCGCCATAGCGTAGCCCTGCCTTTTCTGCGGGTGTATTCGGAACCACAGACTGGATGTAAACACCATCACGATGTTGTAAAATAGATACGCCGATGCCGTAAAACTCACTCGCCTGCTCCTCGGCCAGCTTACGAAATTCATCCCGTGTAAAAAAAGAGGAATGAGGATCCAATGTCCAGAGCATTCCCTGAATCGAGCTATCGGTAATCTTTTCGTGATCAATCGGCGAAACATAGTTGTTTTCAACGGTTGTAACGGCTTCGCGATAGTCGCCGAGCAGTCGCGAAGGCGAAATGGAGCTATCAGCCAGGCTGGCAGTAGAAAATCTGCCAAAAAGGCCGCCGGCAATCGCGCCGGCAATTACTACTAAAAGTGCTATGCCAGGAAAACCGAATTTCATTATAAAAACAACTCCGCAATGCCGATTATACCATAACAATTTAGGCGGATGCCGCCAGTCTGCTTGCAATTTACAACATAAGCCGTAAGATTGAATTTTTGTCAGATGTTGCCTGAAATATCCATCGTAATACCCGCTTATGAAGAATCCGAACGGATCGGAAATACACTTCACAGGATCGTAGATTACATATCCGTTCAGTCAAAGGCTTTTGAGCTGATTGTTGTTGATGACGGCTCCGGGGACGATACGGCGGCTGTCGCTGAAAAAATTCTCTCCGGGCAGGCAAATTGCTCTTATAAAGTAATCCGTTACGAAAGCAATCGCGGAAAAGGCTATGCGGTGCGGACGGGGCTGGAAGCTGCCCGTGGCCGAATTGCGCTATTTACGGATGCTGATCTTTCCACGCCGATCGAGGAATTGCCGAAACTTACGGATCCGATCAGTGCCGGGAATTTTGATATTACCTTTGGCTCGCGTGCACTTGACAGGTCTTTAATTGGTACACATCAGCCATGGCGCAGGGAGCAGGGCGGTAAGGTATTTAACCTCGTCGTCCGGCTCATGACGGGAATGCCTTACTGGGATACTCAGTGCGGTTTCAAAGCCTTTGATTTACTCAAGTTTCGTCCGCTCCTTAATCTGATGAAAATCGATCGGTTTGGTTTCGATGTTGAGTTTCTCTTCGTTGCCAGACTTAATGGACTGCGGCTAAAGGAGATTCCGGTCCGATGGAACAACGATGAAAGAAGCAAAGTAAATGTTTTTCGCGACAGTATTCGTATGTTTAACGAAGTTCGGGAAATCCGCAGTAATGCACGAAAAGGACTTTATTCAGCGGCAAATAGCATGGCCGCCGCCGGCTAAGCATAGTAAAATCATTTTGTATGACAGCACGCCTGAACGTAAATATCGACCACATTGCTACCGTCAGACAAGCACGCCGAACAATCGAACCTAGTGTCGTAGCCGCGGCAATGATCTGCGAAGCAGCCGGTGCGGATGGAATAACTGTTCATCTTCGTCAAGACCGTCGGCATATACAGGATAGCGATTTGGAGATTCTTCGTGGAGCGGTTTCGACCTATCTCAACCTTGAAATAGCGGCAACTGATGAAATGATTGCAATTGCAGAACGGGTACGACCGGACGCAGTCTCGCTGGTACCCGAAAACCCGGGAGAGATAACCACCGAAGGCGGGCTTGACGTAATCGGTAATTTTGACACTATTCGGGATGCCGTTAAAAAACTCGGCGAAGCCGGTATTTTTGTTAGTATTTTCGTTGATCCTGACGCTAAACAGATTGAAGCGGCTGCCCGGGCAGGCGCCGCGCAAATCGAGATTTGTACAGCGGAATACGCAGAAGCAACTCTCGGAAGCCGCGCCGTACATGCCAAAGGCAAGGAAAAGGCAGATTTGGAACTTAATCGAATAAATTCAGCTGCTCAATTTGCTCAGTCACATGGTCTGGTTGTCGCTGCAGGCCATGGGTTGACTACAAAAAATGTCGTTCCCCTGGCAGCAATTCCACAGATAACCGAATTCAATATTGGCCATCATATTATCTCGCGATCGTTTTTTGTAGGATTGCATAATGCGGTTCGTGAGATGTTAGCCGCAATCGCTTCCAATAAAAATAAATAAAGCCGCCCGTATTCGGACGGCTTTATTCAGAATCCTGCAAAAATATTGTTACAGTGCCCTTAGAAAAGCAACCAGATCCTGCTTCTCTTCCGGCGTAAGTTTAAGTTCAAGAACAAGATTGAAGAACTCTACCGTATCTTCGAGCGTCAGTAAGCGACCATCGTGCAAATATGGAGGAGAATCCTTGATGCCGCGCAGCGGAAACGTCTTGATAGGTCCGTCAGCGGTGGCAAACCTGCCATTTATCATCTGTGGATTATAAAAACGCTCCACCTGCAGATTATGCATCAATCCGTCCGTATAATACGGAGGAGTATGACAGGTAGCACAGTTTGCTTTTCCGTAGAATAGTTCCTGTCCGCGAAGTTCCGATGCGGTTGCTTTCTTAGGATCCAGTTTGCCATAAACATTCAGCTTTGGCGCAGGCGGAAAATCCAGCAGTTCCTGAAATTCAGCCATCGCGTGTACCTGGCTCCCGCGTTCGAGCGGATTCATTCCTTTCTTGGCCGCAAGCATGATATCGCCGTCGAAATAGGCTGCACGCTGTTCAAATTCAGTGAAATCCTCAATACTTTTCAATGCCCGCTGTGAACCGAAAAGCCGTTGAATATTGACTCCCCGAAGGCTCGGAACATCTATGCGATGTCGAAACTCCTGCGGCCGGATGTCTCCCACAAGATGCGTTGCGGCATTTGTATGCCCGTTGGAATGACAATCGAAACAGGTTACGCCGCGGCTCGGTTTTTCGCTGCGACGATCATCCGTCTGATTGAATTGCTGCTGTGGAAACGGCGTAAGCAGCAGCCGGAGTCCCTCAAGCTGTTTCGGATTCAGGATATCCTTGAAAAGCGCGTAATAGTTATCAATCGTTACGACATTACCCTTTGAAACGTCACCGAGATCCGGTCTCGTAGTAAGATAAATCGGAGCGGGAAATTCCGGCAGAAAATGATCCGGAATATCGAAATCGAGATCAAAACGAGTCAAATCACGCTGTTCCTGTCTGATGATTTCATCAATTACGAATTTAGGAAACAGCATCCCGCCTTCCGGATGATTTGGATGCGGCAAAGGCATAAAACCTTTCGGGAAAATGCCTTGTTTTTTAATTTCTTCCGGAGACATTTCGGCCAGTTTTTCCCAGGTCATCCCGGCGGGCAATTTTACCCGGACTCCTTCCTGAAGCGGTTTACCGCGCGACATTTTTGCATCCTTAGACGGACGGTTGCTGAGGTCATAACGTTCGTTCAAAAGATCAGCCTGCCGTTTCATAATGGCGGCTTTGGCAGCCTTCATTTTTGCCATTGTAGTGGCAAAATCATCGCCTGAATCTGCCTTGACGGAACCAGAGCCGCCTCTAAAACCTGAAAAAGCTGCAACTGTAACTGCTATGCCGATAAAAACTGCAATTACCGATAATTTCAGCCTGGACAAAGCACGCCGCTGACGAATTGCTGAAAAATTACCCATAAATTTGTCCTCCTGTTATTTCTGAGAAATCATGGAACCAGCCGAATAATTAAGAATATCCGGCCGGCCAGTGATTTTTAACTGCCCCTTGTTCGTCTAAAGTCAATAATTGCAGAAATTAAGTAACTTGAATCGAATACCGGATAAAATTAATTTAAAATTTCGGGATACTACAAAATTAGAATACTTCTAAATCAAGAAAATGTAAAGATAAATCCAAACTTTTTCTTAAAATTTCAATTCAAATTGGTAAGAGGGAATCAGGAAATTGAATTTTAGGAGGTTTAAAGTGTTTGTCCGGTGTAAGTTTGATATTTAGTCTTATTTCAATACATTTCGTAGTGCCCTGCCTGTATGGCTTCGGCGGATACGGGAGATTTCTTCCGGCGTACCGGCTGCAACTATGCGGCCTCCGCCTTCGCCTCCTTCGGGACCCAGATCTATTACATAGTCGGCAGATTTAATGACATCCAGATTATGTTCGATAACGATAACTGTGTTTCCGGTGTCAACAAGCCTTTGCAAAACATCCAGCAATTTATGCACATCTGCGAAATGCAACCCTGTAGTCGGTTCATCCAGAATATAAATTGTTTTTCCTGTCGCGCGTTTTGAAAGCTCTTTTGCGAGCTTGATACGCTGTGCCTCGCCGCCTGAAAGTGTTGTTGCGGATTGTCCAAGCTGAATGTATCCGAGCCCGACATCGATCAGGGTCTCCAACTTTTGCTTGATCTGAGGAATGTTTTCCAGCAGCGGAAGAGCGTCTTCGATTGTAGTTTCAAGCAAATCCGCAATTGAAAGCCCTTTGTATTTTACGGCAAGTGTTTCACGATTGTAACGTTTTCCGCGGCAGACGTCACAGGTTACGTAAACATCCGGTAAGAAATTCATTTCAATACGTTTAAGGCCGTCACCTTCGCAAGCCTCACAGCGGCCGCCTTTAACGTTAAACGAAAATCTACCGGCTTTGTAGCCTCGCTGCCGCGATTCGGGCAGCATTGCATACAATTCACGAATAGGTGTAAAAAGCCCTGTATAAGTCGCGGGATTGGAACGGGGCGTCCGCCCGATGGGAGATTGGTCTATTTCGATGATTTTATCGACAAGTTCCAATCCTTCGATGGAGTCGTGCTCGAGCGGCTGCGCGCCTGAGCGATAAATATGACGATGCAAGGCCGCATAAAGTATGTCGTCAACCAATGTGGATTTCCCTGAACCTGAAACTCCCGTTACCACCGTAAAAACTCCGAGCGGGAATTCGACGTCTATATTTTTCAGATTATGAGCCCGAGCCCCACGTACAATTATCCGATTTTCGTTTGGCAGGCGACGAAATTCCGGTATTTCGATTTTCAGAGCTCCGGAAACATAACGGCCGGTCAGTGATTTAGGTTCACGCGCAATTACTTCCGGTGCGCCGGCTGCGACCAGCTCGCCTCCATGCGAACCGGCCAGCGGACCAAGGTCCACAACATAATCTGCGTTCAGAATAGTTTCTTCATCATGCTCGACTACCAATACCGTATTTCCAAGATCTCTAAGTTCACGCAGGGTCTCTAACAGTTTGAGGTTATCACGCGGATGCAGACCTATGCTTGGCTCGTCAAGTACATAGAGCACACCGCGAAGCCGCGAGCCAATCTGTGTGGCAAGCCGTATCCGCTGTCCTTCGCCGCCGGAAAGTGTGGCAGATGGCCTGTCGAGCGTAAGATATCCCAGACCAACGGCAGAGAGAAAACGCATCCGGTCACGAATTTCTCTCAAAACCAGACCGGCGATTTTTTCCTCGCGGGGAGAAAGTTTTATATCTTCAAACAACTTTAACGCTTCATCAATGGTGCGCGAGGTATATTCTGCGATGCCGAGGCCGTTAACCCGAACTGCGAGACTTTCCGGTTGAAGACGAGCTCCGCCGCACTCGGGACAAGTAACGGGCGAAACCAGCTCAGCCAATGCCTCACGAATTCTTTCAGAGGGTGGATTTTCGAGCCGCTCCTTCATTACCGAAAGGGCACCGCGCCAATCAGCAGAGTATTTGTAATTTCCCTGGCGTATGGTTATCTGCTGCTTTGTACCAAAAAGGAATGCGTCTTTGACTTCTTTAGGAAGTTCATCATAAGGGAGATTTACCGGAGCCGTTTCGACCTTTCCATTTACTTCCTTCTTGTTTATTTTTTTTGATCTTTTTGGCTTACCCGCAGAATTGCGCGTGTCTAATTTTTCTCCTGCGTAATAGATTTCAATTATCGAAAGCAATGCGGATTTCAAAAAACCGGACGCAGACCTGTCCGCGCCGCCTAAAAATTCCAATTGCCTCACCGGAACAAGCGGATCAGGGATAATTTTTTCCGCATCTATTTCGAGTACTGTCCCGAGGCCCTGACATCGCTTGCATGCTCCATAGGCAGAGTTGAAAGAAAATGATCGCGGCTCGACGGATGCAATATTTATCCCGCAATCAACACACGCCATCTTTTCGGAATAAAGCCGCTCTTCTCCATCAACCACTGGAACAAGAACGGCGCCGCCGGACAGGCGCAATGCCGTTCTGACAGATTCAACCAGCCGCTCCTTTACACCATCCTTGATCATCAAACGGTCAATGACCGCCTCAATTGTATGATTTCGTCTCTTATCCAGAATGATTTCCTCGTCCAGCTGGCGCATTTCGCCGTCAATCCTTGCCCTCAGAATTCCGTCACGATGAAGCTTTTCCAACTCTTTGCGAAATTCGCCTTTTCGGCCACGGACGATCGGAGCCAGGATCATAACGCGCTCACCTTCAGGCAATTCCAGAACGCCGGAAACAATTTGATCTACTGACTGTCGTGTAATCGGTGCGCCACAAATATGGCAGTGAGGCTGTCCGATAGATGAGAATAACAATCTCAGATAATCGTATATTTCCGTTACTGTCCCGACCGTTGACCTCGGTGATCGGGAAACGGTTTTTTGTTCGATTGATATTGCGGGTGAAAGTCCCTCGATCGAATCCACATCAGGACGTTCCAGTTGATCGAGAAACTGGCGGGCATATGCAGAAAGCGATTCTACATATCTTCGTTGACCCTCTGCATAAATGGTATCAAATGCAAGCGATGATTTACCCGAACCGGAAAGTCCCGTAATTACGGTAAATTTGTCGCGGGGTATCTCGACATTTATGTTCTTTAAATTGTGCTGACGTGCGCCGCGGACGCTTATTTCCCTGATACTCATTACGGAATAAAATTCGATCAATTACTGAAACAAACATTATAACATCGGGCATTCAGACAATGCCAAAAACGGCGGCAAGCGATGCGGCAATAACCAGAATCCAAAGCACAAGGCCGAGTAAAAAAGGCCGGAAACCGACATTTTTGAGCGTTCGGGGATGCAGGCTGGAACCGATTATAAATAGCGTTGCTGACATACCGGATTTAGCAAGATTGGTCAGCGCATCAAATACACTCGGAAGAACTTCTGAAGGAGCAAAAGTCCTGACAGCGGCGGCTGCAAGAAATAAAAGTACAAACCATGGTATCGCAAACTTGTTCTTTTCACCGTCTCCATTACGATAAATACGGCTAAGAAAGAAAACGACCGGTGCAATCCAAAGAGCGCGCGCGAGCTTGACAGTAGCGGCAATACCAACAGATTCAGTTCCAAAAGCCTGAGCAGCACCAACGACCGAACTGGTGTCGTGTATTGCAATTGCAGCCCATATTCCAAACTGTTGCTGCGACATTCCAAGCAAGTGACCGGCCCAGGGGAATAAAAATAATGCAATCGAATTGAGAATAAAAACGATGCCTAGCGAAACGGCAATCTGCTTCGGCTCGGCGCGGACGGCATGTGCGGCAGCCGCAATTGCGCTCCCACCACAGATTGATGTCCCGCAGGAAATCAAGGAAGAGAGTCTGGAATCAACTTTGAGAAATTTTCCCAATAAGAATCCGGCAGCAAGTGTGCCCGCGATTGTAACAATAGTCAATCCAATCCCGTCACGTCCGGCACGATAGACAGACATTAAATCCATCCCAAAACCCAGCAATACCACCGAAACCTGAAGAAAATACTTTGCAGGCCGTCCGGAAAGTCCGGGAAAAGGATTTCCAAACAAAAAAACCGCAGTTATTCCCAGAGCCAGCGAGATAGGGGGCGACGAAAATGAGCTGAAGCAAAATAAAAATAAAATTACAAAAGCCGCTTTGCGCAAAGCCGAATGCTGACTGGTCATTTCACCTTGCCCTGATTGGCAACCGCCTCCTGCGCTGCCTTTATTGCTTCTTCGTCGCCAAGATAACGGCTCGATATCGGCTTGATAGATGAATCCAGTTCGTAAAGCAGTGGAATTCCTGTCGGAACGTTCATTTTTACGATTTCGTCATCGGAAAGTCCGTCAAGATGTTTTATAAGCGCACGCATACTGTTGCCATGGGCAACGACCAGTAATTTTTGGCCTTTGGCAATCTTTGGCAAAATAACGTTCTCCCAATAGGGCACTACGCGTGCGACAGTGTCTTTCAAACATTCAGTTTTCGGGAATTCGTTCAGGCCGCGGTATCGCGGATCATCCTTGTAAAGTCGTGGATCGTCATCTTCCATTGCAGGCGGACGCACGTCATAACTACGCCTCCAGATATGCACCTGTTCTTCCCCATATTTTGCAGCCATTTCGGACTTGTTGAGCCCTTGCAAAGCTCCATAATGACGTTCATTGAGCTGCCAGGCTTTTGTTTCAGGCAGCCACATCAGATCCATCTCGTCGAGAATAATCCAGAGCGTTCGAATTGCTCTTTTTAGTACCGAAGTATATGCCTCGTCAAAAGTGAAACCCTCATCACGCAGCAATTTACCAGCCGCTCGGGCCTCTTCGATTCCTTTGTCGCTGAGATCTACGTCAGCCCATCCCGTAAAACGATTTTCTCTGTTCCAAATACTTTCGCCGTGCCGGATTAAAACCAGTTTATACATAATTGCAACCTCGCCAGATAAGCTAAGCAGGGGGTTATTGCCTGACTGCTTGCTTACTCAATTATCTGCATAAATGGCGACCGATTCAAAGCGGTAAAGAAAAAAGGCGGAAACCCGATGTTTTCCGCCTAAAGTGTTTTGAGCAGGTTGTCCCCAACCGAAAGAGGTCAGAACGAAGCCTGAAAATCTATCCCGGTAGCGTTGTCCTCCAGTGAGAAGCCGACTGTGTTGTTTTCGAAATTGTATTTACCTGCACGGACCGAAATCAGGTAAAAGTCTCCGCTGGGCACTTCGTCGAAACGATAGAAGCCGAATGTGTTGGTGTAGGTATAGCGAACAGAGTTATCGGACGTCCGAATAAGCGTCAGTACCGCACCGCGAATCGGCCTTCCGTATGCATCAGTAACACGCCCTTCGACGCTGACCGGTCCGGCCGACGGAACAAGCTGCGAATTACTGAATGTGCAGGTTACTGCTTCCGGCCCGTTGACGACAATCGTCGCAGTAGATGTGGTGATATCTCCACTACTGTTATTGGTCGGGTCCACACAGGTAATATCCGCCAGCGTCCAGCCCGGAGTATTTGCTTCCGTAACGGTAATCGTTGTCGGAAATGTTGTAATCGCAACGCTCTGTTTTGTATCCGGCCCGGAAACGTTGTTATCAACTAGACTAAAAGTCAGCGGGTTAAAGAAAGAGTTTGCAGTAAATGAAAACGCCTGTGTGCTGGAATTACCACCGTTAAAAGTGCTCACCTGCTTGACTATGTTGACAACGCCTGCAACGATAACTGCGTCTGCGCTAAGCGAACGGTCCTGGTTCCCGCCACTGCCATCAAAGGAAATCAAACGCATATGGTACGGCGAACCGTTGATACCGCCGGCAGAATTACCGATTCCCCAATCTCCGCCCCAGGCAATATGCCCACCCCAGGCTAGCACCGGATTGGCAACCGTTGAAGTGAAGGTAACCTGTATCCGGCGCTCTTCAAAGCCACCGTAAGGCAGATATGCGACACTCGTAATCGTCCCGCCCCAAAGGCTGAAGACTCCCGGAGTCTGAACAATAGGGGCGTTTGTAAACGGATTAATGTTGTTGGTGACCGTTACGTTATCAACTGGAATCGCAAAGGTGCTCGTCGGCGGGCCGCTGCAACCGCTGACCCCGACGCACGGATTGCCGTAGTCTCTGTTGCATTGTACGTACCAAGGTAATCTATAGCATGCTTTCCGCTCTTTAGGATGTCGTAGCCGATGGTAACCGTATGCGTGCCGTTGGAAAGGCCGGAAAACAGCATTCGATAGGCAATGAACTGCGTCTCCGCCCAATGAGAATTAGAGCTGCCCGCATTACCCGTTACCCAGCCGGTATCTCCCCCGACTGCAGTGCAACCGGCGGGAGAAGAGGCGCTCCCATTCCGACAATGCTCGAGAGAGGCCGAACTGGCAAGTTCAGTTTTCTGAGCCGACAAATCGGCAATCGCCGCAAAAAGTAAAAATAAAACCGCGAAAAGCGTTTTTAAAGTAATTGAAAGTGTCTTGAATTTAAGCATAGTGCCGTTAACCTCCATTTCCGACTCAGTCGGGTAAGTTACCCGGCATTTCAGGAATAGAATTTTAATGCAACCTTTTTAAATAACTAATAGCTGAATAATTCCAGTTTTCCTGAAAATAAAATTAACTGACGGCTGACCGAGCAGCAACTGCAAAAGTTCTCAGGACTGACTGCGATATGAAATGTTTAACACTTTTTATGGCTGGCTGTCAATAAAATCAATTTACTGCTAACAATGTTTTCCGGCATAAAACATGTATAAACTCCGGAAATCATGAAAAGTATCTAAGGGAGACAGTTAATAGGCGAGCGACAGAGCAATTCAAAGCAGGAGGCGGCGAATTTCACCTACAAGATAAAGAGAGCCCGTAACAACGACAAGCGATTTACCGGGCATAATCGATTCAACCATAGCGAGGGCTTCGCCGGGACTGTGGGCGATTTCGATCAGGATTTCGGGAAATTCAGCGGCGACAAGATGAGCCAATTCTGATGGAGCAAAGGCTCTTGAATTCGGAAAGCCGGTCAGGATCAAAGTGCCGGTAAGAGGCGCTATTTGACTAAGCATCCCGCGGATGTCTTTTTGGGCTACGGCGCCGAAAATTGTAGCGGACGGCCTCATAGATTCGGCAAGCAGGTAATTTTTAAGTGACTGTGCACCCGAAGGGTTATGAGCTCCGTCCAGAAGGTAACGGCCGATTTTTTCGAGACGGCCCGGATGAACGGCATTTTCGAGCCCGGCGGCAATTTCATCTGTTCCGATAGGAAATTTTTCCGACAATGCTAGTGCGGCGAGAATGGCGATTTTTGCATTTTCTACCTGATGATCTCCTTTCAGGCCGAGTTTTTTCAGGCAAATTGTTGCATCGGAGACATCAAAACAAAGATTGCCATTGCTTCGGCGTATCGAAACTTCGGATGCGAAAACGGGCTCGATGCCCGTTTCGGCACATTTTTCTTTGATGACATCGAGCGCTTCAGGATGCTGTTCGCCAACAATAACAGTGTTCCCGGGGCTGATTATGGCTGCTTTTTCCGCAGCAATCCTTGAGATTGTTTCACCCAGATATTCCTGATGATCTAAATCTATACGCGAAATAACCTTAATCTCTGAGGAGGCTGCAGTTACTGCATCGAAACGGCCGCCAAGCCCCGTTTCGAGCACTGCCAGACGGACTCCGCTGCGGGCGAAATAGCTGAGAGCCATGGCCGTCAGATGTTCGAAAAAAGTCGGTCTTCCGGCAATCTCCTTTTCAGAAATCAGCCGTTCGGCCATAGTTCGGACTTTGGTTGTTTCATTGGCAAAATCGCTTTCCGGAATATCCAGACCTTGTATTCGGATGCGTTCGCGGATGGAGACAAGATGCGGCGATGTATAAACGCCGACGCAAACGCCGGCAGCTTGTGCAATCGAGTCGAGAAATGCGCAGACTGAACCTTTGCCGTTGGTGCCGGCAACCTGAACCTTGAAATAATTTCTTTCCGGCCGACCCAATGCTTCGAGCAAAAGGGTAATGTTTCTCAGGCCGAGTTTCATTGTCTCGACCTCATTTCCCAGTCCAAAAAGATATGACTCAGATTCAGGGAAATTCACATCTTTCTATTAGCAGTCAGCCGGCGATGATAGTTTATTTGCCCTAAGTGATAATTGAGATGGGTAGCCAAATGTGTCAGAAAAAAGGCATTGGTCATCGGGCGGCCAAAAACTTCGATAGGATAAGTTTCTTCGAGTATTTCTTTATTGAGTCCGGGCATCACGGCCCGTATGGCAGCCGCCGCGGCATCTATTTCGGCAATTATTTTTTCCCTTGGAACGGCACGTGCGGAAAATTCCGATTCGCGATTGCGTACATAGCCGTCTCCGCCTAAAACCGCACCAATAAAATGCCTGAGATTTCCTGCAATATGCAACGCCAGATTTCCGCCGGAATTTGCAATTTCACCATCTACGATCCAGAGGCTTTCCTCATCATCATAGCGAAGTATTTCCTCACGAAGAATCGCCAGGTCACGGATAAATATTTCCTCAAGAATTTGGCTCAGCATCACAATAAACTACAGTCAGCAAAATTTAATCGGGATTCATCATAAAATCCAGTAATCTTACGATAGTTTCCTTGATTTTCCGGCGGTCAACGACCAAATCAATCATACCGTGTTCCAGAAGAAACTCGCTTCGCTGAAAACCTTTAGGTAATTTTTGACGAATGGTCTGTTCGATAACACGCGGTCCGGCAAATCCAATAAGAGCTTTCGGCTCTGCTAGGATTACGTCACCAAGCATTGCAAAACTTGCAGTAACTCCGCCAGTCGTCGGATCAGTTAAAATAGATATGAAAGGTAGTTTGCGCTCATTTAGAATTGCAAGGGCAGAGGAAATTTTACCCATTTGCATCAATGATAGTGCTCCTTCCTGCATTCTGGCTCCGCCGGACGCTGAAAATATTACGACCGCCCCATTTTCATCAATCGCCCTTTCAATCAGTCTGGTTAATTTTTCTCCCACGGCGGATCCCATCGAACCGCCGATAAATGCCATATCCATCGCGCCGGCAAAAACCAGATGGCCTCCAACTTTTCCGCGACCTGAAATGACGGCCTCCGGCAGGCCTGAAACTTCGCGCGCCTGTTCTATACGTTCGGAGTAGGGACGAGTGTCAAAAAACTCAAGCGGGTCTGCTGAAATAATATTTTCATCCAATTTCTCAAACTCAGAATTGTCGAATAACAACTTTAGACGCTCTTCAGCAGATATTCGAAAATGATACCCGCAATGTGTGCATACCTGCAGAGACTCGGAGAGTTCACGTTTGTAAAGCGGATTTTCACACTCCGGGCATTTAACAAAAATGCCTTCGGTTTTTACGGTGCGCTCTGCTTCGTCGTTTTGTTCGATTTTCGGCTTATCACGCCTGAACCAAGCCATATAAATTAAGTTATCCAAGGAAAACTAGATTATCACATTGAAAGTCCGCTGTCGCCCGGCCGATAACACGTAAGCCTCACCGTTACGGTATTAAAAATCAATTCTTTCCATTGAGAATTGCCAGCATTTCACGATGAATCAAGCCATTGCTTGCACAAACCGGCGGATGATAGATGCTGAACTGCCGACCGCTGTAATCTGAGACGCGTCCGCCGGCCTCCTCAATCAGCAGTTTTCCGGCAGCCATATCCCATGGATTCAGACCTTCTTCCCAAAAACCGTCGAAACGACCGCAGGCAACGTAAGCCATGTCGATAGCCGCCGAACCATCTCGTCTGACCCCGCGCGATCCAAGCAAAAAAGCTGTTAAATGCCGGGCGAAATCATCCCGTTTTTTGAAATCGTACGGGAAACCGGTAACGATCAGCGAATTTGCAAGTTCTTCGGTTGCAGAGACACGAATCGGTTTACCGTTAAGCTGTGCTCCGTAACCTTTTTCCGCGGTAAAAAGTTCATCACGCGTCGGATCGTAAGTAACTCCAAGGACTACCTCGCCGCGGCTCTCTAAAGCAATCGTTACGCAGAAACACGGATAACCGTGGGCATAATTCGTCGTTCCGTCAAGCGGATCAATAATCCAACGGTGTTCTCCGTCATTTCCGGAAATTGCCGCTTCTCCGGATTCCTCGGCCAATATCTGATGACGCGGAAAATGCGACCGAATACGCTCTAATATCAAAGACTCCGAAGCCAAATCTGCTTCTGTAACAAGATTGATGTCACCCTTTTTTGTAATTGAAGTAATGCGTCCAAATTTTTCAAGCAGCAATCTTCCCGCTTCGAGTGCTGTCTCGATTGCAAAATTAAGCATAGAAGTAATTTTAACCGATTCAAGGAGGAAGAACGAAAAGGAACGGGTTATAAAATATTACCGATGTCAGCGCAAAATCGGGAAAATCTCAGTCTGATGCGGCGCGGTTATAAAAGCATCATTTGCCGTTACAAAAACATCAATTTCGGAACGTATTCCAAACCTGCCAGGCAGATAAATTCCAGGCTCGATTGAAAACGCGGTATTTGGTATCAGACGTCGTGAGTCACGTGTTTCGAGATTATCTATATTTGCTCCATTTCCGTGCCCTTCCTCACCAATTGAATGGCCGGTCCGATGAAGAAATTCATTTGCGTAGCCGGCCTGGCTTATAATTTTGCGGGCAACATCATCGACTTCTGCTCCGGTAATTTTTCGTCCGGCTCTGAAAGCCTCACGCACATAGTTAAATGCTGCCTGCTGGGCCGAATAAACAATCGACCAGATTTTCACATAATCATCGGGCACTGTGTCTCCTACATATCCCACCCACGTCAGGTCTGCGGCCGGAGCTCGCGGTTTGGTTACCTTTGAGACAGTATCGATTAGAACAAGGTCGCCGCGGCGAATCGGCGAATTACGCTCTTTCGAAGGAAAATAATGCGGTGAGGCGGCATTGGCATTGACTGCAACAATCATTGGCGAAGGCGCGAGCCCGACTTCGCCGTACCGCTTCATCATAAATTGCTGAATGTCGATCTCCGTAGTCGGAATATCAGATTCGATTCGGCGTCGAATCTCGGCAAAGGCTTCCAGGATAATTTTCTGCATTTTGCCCGCAGCTTCACGATGCATTTCCAGTTGTTCCGGGGTCCAGACGGCCTCAAACTGCTGAACAAGATCTGCACTTGAAACAACCTCGATACCAAGTGAGCGAACCATCTCTATTGTTCCGGCATCAACGCGGGAAATATAAGGAATGTCATTATTTGGCGAATATTGCATCGCAATTCGCGGCGCTTTCTTGGATTTACGCCCCGTAAATACAGCCTCGCGGACTCTTTCACCCAAAGATTGCCACTCACGATAAACAAGTTTCCGTCCCGGCAGTCTGTCCAGCTGATTCGGCTCTATTGTATGTACAACTTTTATAGGTTCACCGCTAACCGGAATATAATAAAACCATCGTCTTGATCCGCTAAGACGTTCGGTTTGCAGGATTCGGGGAATTAAAATATCGCTGCCGCGAAAATCATAAAAAAGCCAGCCGTCAAATCCCTGTTGCTTTAATGCAGCCTTGATTTCATCAATGCGATTACTGTTTTGTGCAGAAATATTTATCGCAAAATTAAATAAAAAAAGCAGCGCGAGTAGCAATAGACGTTTCATTATTGGGAACCCGATTCCAATTGAAGATAGTTTTAACGAAAATAAATATCAACGTAGTCCGTAACCGCTTCACAAGGATTATCCATTTCAACAAGCCGCCAATACTTTCGCTTGCCCGTAATCCGGAAAATCATTTGTCCTTCGCGTCGACAGGGCAAACCGCCATTGATATGCGTTATCTTGGTTTCAATGACGCCCTCGAATGTAAATTCTTTTTTCTCGATTCTGGTAATGACACCCTCTATTTTCAAGTAATCGGAATTGCCGCGGCCTTTCTGCTCACCTTTGATTGAATAAACGCCATTTTTTTTGGTAACAACTGCGTAACCGAAATGATCCCAGCTAATCCATTGCAGCGAAAGCAAGTGACGGCCAAGAAGCATCTTTTCGGCAGTGCGGTCTGTTACAACTGCCCTTTGCTGCTGTGCTAAGTTTACGGCTGCACCGGCAAAAAGAAATATTATAAGTATTGCGGCACGTTTCATGTGATTCAATTGGGACCGAACAAACGGTCGGCCAGCCGCAAAAACTCCTGTACCTGCCTGTCCCAGTAGGGCCACGTATGGCCGCCGGGAAGCTCGCGAAATTCGTGAGGAATTTTCTTTTCAATCAGAAGGGCTGAAAAATCACGGCTTTGTGAGAAAATAAAATCCTCTGTTCCGCAATCAAGATAAATAAACGGCAAATCTTTTACTTTTTCGGGCGTAATATCTGTAACAAGCCTGAAAATGTCATTATTTAACCTGATTTCGCTTCCTTCGGGGCCAAAAATATTTGCAATTGCTTTACCGATGGCACCGGAATTTTTTTCACTAAACTGTGCCGCACGCAGGGCGCCGCTGAATGAACCCGCGAGCCTGAACATCCCGGGATATTTCAGGCCAAATTTGATCGCGCCGTAACCGCCCATTGAAAGGCCGCCAATTGCCCTATGTGCGCGGTCGGATATTGTGCGAAATTTGGAATCGATTTCCAGCACCAGTTCTTTTACGATATAGCTTTCGTATTTTTCATTGGGATTGCTTACGCTGTCCGTGTACCATCCGTTATCGCCTTCCGGTGTTACGATAATGATCTGATAAGTTTCCGCATATTTGGCCAAGCCGGTTTGCGTAGTCCAATTGTCATAATGGCCTGTCAGACCATGCAGCAGATAGATCGTCGGGTAACGTTTTGAGGAATTTTTCGCATCACTGTAACCTGAAGGCAAAATGACACGATAGGGCATTTGCCTATCCATCAATTTGCTTTCAAGCTTGTGTTCGGAAACGTTTACCGGTAGTGCCTTTGCGGTTCCCAAACTCTGTCCGCTGGCGCTAATGGCGGCAGCAACCAGTAAATTAAGGGCTAAAAGCAATCCGGGCCTGAGCGCCTTATGGATTTTCATAATATATAATTTATCCGGCTTCGATAGGCCTGCACAATTCATTTAAGCAGCCGCGCAAACCAACCGCTGCCTTCGGTTTCCTCTTTTGCGGCAATCTGGGCAAGTTCTCCCGCATCCAGCCAAACACCTGAGCATTTATCACAGACATCTATCAGGATGCTTTCATATTCAGTTTCTACCAGTCTTCCGTCACATTTAGGACAGTTTAGCTCGAGCGGCTTTGATGCTTCCATTTGGAGCCGCTGTTTCATTTTCTCCAGGAGTTCTTTTTCTTTTCTGTGAAAATACTCATTTTCAAGTGCCCGTCCGCGATCATCTAATTCTATCGGCATAAAATTTTGTATTTGGTTTTAATTTAAATTGAAGAAATCGATTATTGATTTTTATCAAAAATACCAGAGTCAGGCCAGGATTAAAAGAAGCGTCGGCGGTTTCAAGGCGTTTCAGCCTTCGGATTTATGAATTGAACGGATGCGGTTGCGTGCTTTCTTTGAACGCCTGATTGTAGGGCGGCGTTTCAAACTGCCCTCTGCCCAGTCTGAAACCTGTTTGAAGGGATTCCATTCAAAATTTTCCAAAGGAAGCACTTCACTTGAAGCATGCCGTAGCCGGCGTGTACTTAGTGCCACAAAGAAAATCGCAATGTTGTAAAGCGCGCCTACGGTTACAACAAGCCATCCGGGAGCAAGCCCGACACGCGCACGTTCTACAAATATTTCGGTAAACCGCTCCAGGTCTTCCGGGGTTTCTGTGGGAATCGGATAAGGATGTATATATATTTTCAGCGTCCAGCAAAGCGCCAAAAGTATAAAAATCCAAAGATAATTCGCTCTCAGCCGCCTGCCTACAGCTTCCCATTCGCTTATGGTAAAACGTGGTGAGAGCAGGTCGGACGACAGATGATCTGCCCATTCTTTATCCGGCGGAATTATCCTGTTGGAAAGCATTGGTGCGAAATAGCCCGTTTCAAGAACCCGGACGCGATTTGCCCATACTTCGTAATAACGATATCGCCTTGCTTCCATAAACAGGAAGATGGAAACAAGGATTGTATTTACGGGAATGGCAAAGTGTGGATTTCCCGGCGAACTGAAAACAAAGGAGAGTGTGGCTCCCGCTGTAATAACAGCCCAGTTTGTCGTAGCATCCAATCGGTTGCGCCAAACGTTGGAGCGCTGTATCTCCCCGCGGTAAAAGTGCACCATTGCCGTATTAAACTCGGCGGGCTGCAATTTTTGCGGTATTGTGAGCGGGCTGGCTTTAGATTTCAGGTTTCGGCGGCGAACCTCTTCGGCGAGTGTCCTAAAGGCTTCCGGAACATTGGAAATATGAATATCGTCTTCGGCAGGCCTTGAGCCATACCGGACTTCATCACTCATATGGAAATTCACGAGCGGACATACAGAAAATGGAGAGCGCGAGCCGCCTCGGGTACCGGTCGGCCCACAATAAGATTTACCACGATTAAGCCCTATCAGGCAAGAAAATCATTCCGTTCGTCGGTTGCTTTTCCGCTTTGGTTACCAGGTTTATTCGAAAGCAGCAAAAATTGATTATAAAATTACTTTATGCTTGACTATCTGGATGAGTTTTTTATGGGATGTGCCATTTACGAAGCGCGATCTGCTGCACGCGTCGGCGAAGTCCCGGTCGGCGCATGTCTTGTAGATGAAAATAATGAAATCATCTCTGCTGCTTCAAACAGGCCGATTTCGCTTTCAGATCCTACTGCCCACGCTGAAATAATTGTTCTGCGCGAAGCGGCCGGACGGATTGGCAATTATCGTCTTACAGGCTTTACGCTTTATTGTACCATCGAACCCTGCGTAATGTGTGCCGGAGCATTGGTAAATGCACGCATTTCCAGGCTTGTTTTCGGCGCGGCCGATCCGCGTTTTGGCGCCGTAGAATCCCGTTTCCGTCTTTGTGATTCCGAAGGGCTTAATCATCGTATGGAAATCCGATCCGGCGTCCGAGCAGATGAGTGTCGTGAATTAATGCAGGTTTTTTTTCGTGAAAGACGATAAACAGTTGCCGGACTTGAATTCTGCCCTTTCGACGCATTATTATAGTGAATTCGTGCCGGAGAGGTGCGAGAGTGGTTGAATCGGGCAGTCTCGAAAATTGCTGTACCCTAACGGGTACCGTGGGTTCGAATCCCACCCTCTCCGCCATTTGGTTCTATCAGGCCAGAAAATTGGAAGCAATCGTGTTCTCATGACGCGCAGTGCAGGCCAATCGCTTGTTCAGGATTTGGCTGTTTGAAAATTTACTTGGACGGTAACGGCACCTGTTGCCGGAGTCTTTTTTTACGCACATTCGGGAGGATTATTATGCCTATCAGCAAGAGATTGACCGCCGAGTTTCTGGGAACTTTATGGCTCGTTCTCGGAGGATGCGGCAGCGCTGTGCTTTCGACAGCCTATCCTACGCTCGGAATTGGATATGCCGGCGTTGCACTGGCCTTCGGGTTGACGGTGTTAACCGGTGCCTATGCACTCGGGCATATTTCGGGGGCACATTTCAACCCGGCAGTTTCTATAGGACTTTGGGCCGGTAAAAGGTTCCCTGCATCGGAATTGATACCGTATATCATCGCACAGGTTCTCGGGGCTATTGCCGCCGGCGGAATCCTTTATGTCATCGCCTCCGGCAAAGCGGGATTTTCTTTAGCCGACGGCCTGGCATCCAACGGATACGATAACCATTCGCCCGGACAGTATTCCGCAATTTCAGGTTTCGTTGCCGAGGTAACATTGACATTTTTCTTCGTCCTTGTGATCCTTGGTTCTACTTCGGTCCGGGCACTCAAAGGTTTTGCACCGCTTGCAATCGGACTTTGCCTGACGCTGATTCATCTTATTTCGATACCGGTAACTAATACGTCCGTAAATCCGGCTCGAAGTACAGGGCCGGCAGTGCTGGCATTACTTGGAGGTGCAAGCTGGCCCGTATCGCAACTTTGGCTGTTCTGGGTAGCCCCTATTCTAGGTGCTCTGTTAGCCGGTTTTTTGTTTAACTGGCTGGAGGACGACCGGCCGGCCGCAGTTATTGAAACTGTCGAAGAGGTTGTAGTCGTCCAAAATTAAAAGGACGAAGTTGTTTATTTCCGTCAAGTGGAAAGGTGCAGGAGCGGTTGAACTGGCAGCACTGGAAATGCTGTGTACCCCAAAAGGGTACCGTGGGTTCGAATCCCACCCTTTCCGCCACATTTTTCCGACACAGAGAAAAGTTGGTCTTATATCTGTGTCTTAATTTGATTTATGGCTTCAGGCTCCGCACAAGCGCAGTTTTGTGAACCCCGCCAGGCCGGGAACGGAGCAACGGTAGCAAATCCTGCCTGTGTTGCGGGCAAGTCTGAAGCCGCCAAAACCTGATTTCCAGACGGGCAATGCCAATGCCGCTACGATAGATGCGGCCGTTGCACTGCCCTTTTCTCTTGTTCTGTTTTAATTTCGCAATGTCCTATCAGGTAATTGCAAGAAAATGGCGGCCACAAGCCTTTGATGAGGTTACAGGCCAGGAACACATTACCCGAACGCTAAGAAATGCGATCGAGCATGGAAGGCTCCACCATGCCTATCTGTTCTCAGGAGCTCGCGGCGTCGGAAAAACCACTACAGCCCGACTGTTTGCAAAAGCACTAAATTGTCACAAATCGCCGGGCCCGAATCCGACACCTTGCCGTTTTGACGATCCCGAAGCCTGTCCTTCATGTCTGGAAATTGCGGAAAGCCGCTCGATTGATGTTCTTGAATTTGACGCCGCCTCCAATACACAGGTTCATAAAATCCGGGAAATAATAATCGAAAATATCAACATTGCCCCGGCTCGCGATCGTTACAAAGTTTTTATTATCGATGAAGTCCATATGCTATCGGGCTCATCGTTCAATGCCCTTTTGAAAACAGTTGAGGAACCTCCGCCAAATGTGGTTTTCATTATGGCGACAACTGAGCTGCACAAGGTGCCGGATACCATAACCTCACGCTGCCAGGAATTCGTTTTCAGGACGATTTCACAAGCGAAAATCGCCGAGAGGCTGCGTCTTATCGCAGATGCCGAGGGTATAAGTGTCTCTCCGGATGCTCTTCGCATGATTGCACGAAGCGGCGAAGGCTCGATGCGTGACGCACAATCAAATTTCGACCAGGTCATCAGTTACGCGCTCGGGCCGATAGACGTTGCCGAGGTTTCCTCCGCTCTTGGTTTGGCGGAAAGCGAGGCGATCTACGGCGTCATCAGTTCCATCGCAGCCCGGAGCACCAGATCGGCTCTGGAAACCGTCGCGGAATTAGTAGCCCGTGGACAGGATCTCCGTATTTTCTGCCGCGATTTGATGTCAGCGTTTCGTGATATTTTAATGCTCAAAATCGCCGGTGAAGATGAATCTTTAGTCGAAGGCTCGGCTCTCGGCAAAGACTCTTTGCTGCAATTTGTCAATGAGTTTAGCCAGGCCGACCTGATCCGATATTTCCAAATTCTCGCTGACACTGAAACAAGACTCAAAGATTCAGCCCAGCCGCGTTATGTGCTTGAGGTCGGCCTCGTCAAGCTAATCGAGATGGCCCGGGTAAAACCCATAGAGGAAATTCTTGCGAAACTCCGGGAATTGCAAGCAGCGCCAAACGATTCGGTACCTTCATTACAAAAAAACTTCGACCCGAAAACTTCAACGTCCGAACAAGGCGTTGAAAAAAAAAATTTGAATTCCGGGCTTGATCAGTCTGTAAATATAGAAAAACAATCTCAGGAAATAACCGTTCAACCGGATATCAGGCCGGCCAAAAGCAATAAATCAGAGCGGCCGTTGGCCGAACCGCCCAATGATCTTGACTCTTTAATCAGAAATAAAGAATTTATCGCTTCGCTGCCCGTAAAGTTACCACCAGCAGCAGCTGAAGAACTCGACCACATAGAGGATAAAACGCTCGATGCGGCCTACGAGCATAAACTGCTTATTTCAGGCGATAATCTCCTGCCTGTTAAAAATGCGTCTGCAATAGTCGCTGCGGTTGTCGGTAGAGTGTCCGTGCAAAATGCCGAAGCCGTGTCCGGACCAGGAGGCATCGCGGCCGTTCGCGCACCCGTAAACATTGAAATTCCGCGCGTTGAAGACCAGGATATATCATTGCCAGCCCTCCCGCCGAATCCGACGCAAGAACAGATCCTCGCATACGCCTCAGCTCATCCGGCAGTTCGTCGTATAGCCAGACTCTTCAGAGCAAAAATTCTCGATGTCGTTACCAAACAGTCATCTTCGGACTGACCATTTTTATTTTTCGCCCCGATGTGGCAAAATTCCAGCCAATAATGTCGAAACGGGTTTTTAGATCGGTTTTTTTCGCCACACTTGCTTTTTTATCGCTTTTTATTTCGATAATCGCGCAAAACAGCGGCGAGTGGGATCCTAATGTATCTCCGTTACCTCCTCCAACCGGCTTCGTTAACGACTATGTGGGCGTTATCGATCCCGCTACCAAACAATCTCTGGAATCGAAACTAAAGGCTTTTCGGGACAAAACAGGTGTCGAAATCGGAGTTGCAATCGTTAAAACCACAGGTGAACGCGATATTTTCGATTATTCACTTGCTGTTGCGCGCGGATGGAAAATCGGTTCCAAGGCCGACGATAACCCGAGCGCCTTGCTGTTTATTGCAATAGATGACCGCAAATATTTTACACAAATCAGCCGTGACCTGGAGGATGAACTCCCTGACGGTCTTGCCGGCAGCATACAGCGGCAATATCTTGTGCCTGAATTTCGTAAGGGCAATTATGCTAAAGGTATCTCGGATACCATAGACGCCTACATACGCACTATCGAGGAGCGTCTGAGTTCGCCACGCACACCTGCCGTCGGAGTCCGGAATGAGGACAATGGCGACGCTGAAGCTTTAGGAATCGGAATATGCTGTTTTGGTCTGGTGCTTATTCTGGTTATTTGGTCGATTAAAAGCAGCAATAAGAGAGGAAGAAATTACTCGGGCGTGACTGACGCGGTAGTCCCCTTTGTAATCTCAAGTATAATTTCCGACTCTTCGTCTTCGGACTCGGGTTCCGGCTGGAGCAGCGGTGACTGGGGTGGATTCGGTGGCGGCGGCGATTTCGGCGGCGGCGGGGCAGGCGGGGACTGGTAGCCATTTTACATAGACAAGATAAGGAAAAACGATGAATACTGAACTTGCAGCATTTGTAGATGATCTTAGAACAACTCATGGGAAAAATCTTGTGGCCGTAATTTTGTATGGCTCTGCCGCCGCAGGAGAATTCATCCCGCATCGCTCTGATTACAATATCCTTGTCGCATTGGAGAAAATCAGACCGGAAGACCTTAGAAATGCACATGCCTGCGTTAGGGAGTGGACCCGTCTCGGGCATCCGGTGCCAGTATATTTCACGGCTGACGAACTACGGGATGCTTCTGATGTTTTCCCGATTGAGTTTCATCAAATGGAATCTGCACGTCGTGTACTGTTTGGTCGCGACGTACTGGCCGATGTACGAATTTCGGATGTAAATCTCCGTCATCAGTGCGAATATGAACTGCGCAGCAAACTTTTGCTCTTACGTCGAAGGTATATCCATGCTTCCGAGTCTGCGGAACGCCTGGTTCTGTTGATTACCGAGAGTTTTTCAAGTATTGCGGCATTGATTCGCGCGGCTTTATGGCTTAAAGGAGTGCGTCCTTCCACGGAAAAGGCACAAATTATACAATATGCAGCAAAGGAATTCGGTCTGGACGAAACGATTTTTAATCGTATTTTGGATTTGCGGAAACATGAGAATTCAGGCAAACTCGACATTACTGAAACAAATGAACTTTTCGCTGCCTATCTGCAAGAAATAGAAAGGCTTATTGACAACGTTAACAACCTTTGACAACTAGACGGGAGGGGAAAATGGCTAAACGACAAATTATTATTTTAGGATTAGCAATTTTTGCAGCCACAATGTTAAGTGGCTGTAGTTACAATGATTTAGTAGCAAAACAGCAAAATGTAAGGGCAAAATGGGCCAACGTGGAAAGCGCTATCCAGCGGCGGGCAGACCTGGTCCCTAATCTGGTTAAAGCCGCACAGATGGCCGGCGTTCAGGAGCAGGAGGTTTTCGGCCAAATCGCAGAAGCCCGATCAAGGCTCTTGAATGCACAGCAAGCTCCACCCGCCGGTCCCGACGGCGATAAGTCACCGGAACAGAAACAGGCGATTATCGAGGCCAATAACAGCTTTGGCGGTACTATCGGGCGGTTATTGATGTTGCAGGAGCAATATCCGCAACTTCGTTCGACTGAAGCTTTTATGAACGTGCAGACAGAACTTGCCGGCACAGAGAATCGTATCAAGGTTGCACGCGACGACTATAACCAGGCAGTCCGCGAATACAACACCCTTCGAAATCAATTTCCGGCCGTAATTACGGCTTCCCTGTTTGGATTCAAGGAAGAGCCGTATTTTGAGGCTGATGCCGGCTCGAGACAGGCCCCTGACATCGGAGACCCGAATGCCTTGCGGCGCAATCAGACTCCCGCAAATAAATAGTCAACTAAAATACTTGGTCACGTTTTAACCGGGCAGGCTTTCTTATCGCCTGCCCCGATTTTTTTGATGTGCCGGAGATTAAAATCCGCGAGTCGTGCACATAAGACAGTTATCACAGATTTTCCCACCGGCTTCGAATGAACAAATTTTAACGCCGTTTATTTCTGTTGTTTCGGCTTTGCCAAACCGTTCCCTTGATGGATGTTCCGATGGCGTTGTTTGACCTGATTGGCTGATTTCAAGCCGGCTGAGGCGCAGTTCAAGTGACTGCAGCTTTTCGAGTATAAGATCAAAGGCGTCGGGTTCTGAAAGCGGTTTCTGTGCCGCAGAAAATTGCCTGATTGTAATCTCTTTTTTACTCATTTCAAGAGGTCAATGTAATCAACTACGCCAACGATTGCGGAATCAATGGCTGCACCTGGCCGTCCTGTCGCAGCCGTCGAGGCTGACCAGCCTTCCTGTGCGATTACTACGATGTCGCCTTCGCCGGCATCTACTGAATCCAAGGCAAGCAGTGTATAATCCATGTCCTCTCCGGTTGGTGATATCTGACGACAGAGCATTATTCGGGCGCCCTCGTAGCGCTGATTTTTCTGGGTGGAGACTACATTACCTATTACTCTGGCAAGGAGCATCGGATAAACAACTATCAGATTTTCTTATAGATGCGGCTGTCTGAATCAATAATACCGACGATTGTACAGTCGGTCGGTGTCTCATCCCTTTTGAAAGGAAAGGCTGCCTCTTTCCCACGGCACCAGAAAACCAGTTCGCCAATGCCGGCTCCCACCGCATCGAGAGCAATCTGCGGACTCCCCTTTGGTTTTAAATCAGAATCAAGCGTCTGAACAATCAGAAATTTCCGCCCTTCGAGCGATTGATTTTTTACGGTTGATACCACCGTTCCGATAACACGGGCAATCTGCATTGATTCGGATTCGCTAAATTCCCTTTAGGCCGGTTTTATATTGTTTCAGTAAAGTCAATCGTATCGATTACGCCGATGATCGCCGAATCGACCGGACAATCCTTATTTCCTTCAGCCATGCGGGCCGATGAACCACCGACGACGATTACACGCTCATGAAAACCGGCGCCTACAGTGTCCACGGCAACCACATAACCGCTCTGGTCTGTGCCGTCGAGATTTAAAGGCTTAACGATCAGCAGCTTTTTACCGTTAAGACGCGGGTCCTTTTGCGTGGAGACCACAGTGCCTAAAATGCGTCCAATTATCATAGTTTTGCTTCGGTTATCCGACGCATTGACGTTTTCCCGGTTTTTACTTCAAAACAACCGGCAGCGTTTCATCTACACTGGAGTGTGGACGCGGGATTACGTGGACACTGACTAATTCGCCAACTCTTCGTGCAGCTGCCGCTCCGGCATCCGTAGCCGCCTTTACGGCCGCTACATCACCGCGGACGATAGCCGTAACGAATCCGGCTCCGATTTTTTCATAGCCGACAAGTTGAACATTGGCCGCTTTGACCATGGCGTCGGCGGCTTCAATCATCGCAACGAGACCTTTCGTCTCGACCATTCCCAATGCTTCCTGCATTTAGTTTCACTCCTTTACGGGAAATAACTTCAGTTCAATAAGTTTAACTCAAACGGGCCGCCTGGCTCAAAAGCTCGATCAGCTCTTCTCTGGTAAATGAAATCCGTTTTCCATCCGATGAGCCGGCAATTTCGCCGCCTGAACAGGAAAGTCCGGTCTGGTGCAGATAGCCGCAGGCTTGACAGCGTGCTTCTTTCCCAAGATAACCAGCCCTTTCGCGGATATTTATCAGTTTTTCGATAGCATCCGATGGAAGATTGTTTGCACCGCCGAGTATTTTTGCAAGAATGGCGATTCTGGCAGTGTGTTCAAGGGTTTCGAGCCTGTCAAAAGCCTGCCAGAGATTTTCGCCATAAGCAACCGCGCCGTGATTGGCCATTAAGAGCGCATTATGGTGTTTCACGAAAGGCTGCATGGCCGCGGTAAGTTCTTCGGTAGAAGGGGTTCCGTAATCTGTAAGCGGAACGCAGCCAAGCGTAAGTATGACTTCGGACAAAATGGGTTTGTCTATTGCAAGCCCGGCCACGGCAAAAGCAGTACCATGAGGCGGATGGGCGTGGCAAACGGCTCGAACATCCGGACGCTCTCTATAGATCAGAAGGTGCATGGCCAGCTCTGATGACGCGCGTTTATCGGAAAGCGGTTTGCCCTCTATGTCTGTAAGAGCAAGGGAATCTTCAGTCATCCGGCCTTTGCACGTCATCGTCGGAGTCGCCAGCACGGTATTTTCATCAAGCCGCACGCTGATGTTTCCGTCCGATGAGACAACGTAGCTTCGCTCGTAAAGCAGGCGGCCTATTTCGCAAATCAGTTTCCGGGCTTCTTTTTCTTCCATCGTAAATATCCGGTCCTGAGATGTAGTTTTCCCACCGGAAATTAAAGAAGCCACAGATTAACACATTTATTGCAAAGCGTTAATCCGTAGCTTTGAGAAAAGTTGATGTGAGACAAAGTTTATTTCGTCAGTAGCCGGCTGCCGGACGATTTGGCCCGCGGTTTGTCAGTCTGTCTGCCGGAGCAAGATTGGAGACTCCGGAGGGCGGCAATGGCGGAACCGGTAATTCATTGATTTGGCCGCGGCCAAGGCTGTCAATCTGAAATTCACGCAGCATTTGCACTTCATTGCGCAGCCGCTCGTTCTCTTCCCGCAGTTGCTGCAATTCATTGATAGAAATTTTTATCTTCCCGCGCCGCATCCGCTCGCAATTATCAGAATTGTTGAAAAAGCTTCGAATCGCCGGCGGAGAAATCGAAACAAAGAAACTTGCAACAAACAGACCGGCGGCGAAAGCCAGCACAAATGGAACAAGACGTTTTGCAAACTGTGAATACGACATTAAAACACCTCTGTCTTTTTCTATCCTGTCTCTATATCACTTATACGAAATTCCGGCCGATTTGGATTCAACTAATCTTCCGATTATTCAAGGGAGAAAAACCCTCAATTAAAATAATAAATCTTTTTTTACATAAACAAAAGTATTTTCGGTTTATCTTTATGCCTTAATTTGCAGCTAAAACATCTTTAGATTAAAATTAGCGTTTCACGTGTGAAACAATGATTGCAAACCTTCGCGGCCTCCTAATCGAAAAAAACCCCGCATTCGTCATAATCGAAGCCGGCGGAGTCGGCTATGAGGTTTGGATTCCTCTATCTACCTTTTATCAACTTGGTGAAACCGGCAGCGAAGTCAGCCTCCGCATCTACACAAGCGTACGCGAAGATGCGATCCAGCTTTTCGGTTTTTCTACTGCCCGTGAGCGTGAACTCTATCTCAAACTCATCTCTGTTCAGGGCATAGGCGTCAAATCCGGAATATCAATGCTCAGCGGTATGAGCGCGGATGAAATAATTTCTGCCCTGCGAAACAATGACCTTGCCAAACTAACCGCAATTCCGGGCGTCGGAAGAAAAACTGCCGAACGCCTTGTTATTGAATTACGCGATAAAGTTGCTTCGATTGGTCCGCCGGATACTTCCTCAGCCGGAAAAACCGGCTCTTTTGAAAGCGAGCGTGTTTATGACGACGCACTATCTGCACTGCTTAATCTGGGCTACCAGAAATCAGCAGCCGAAAAGGCACTAATGGCGGCACAAGAAGAAGTTTCCGAACCTAACGTTCAACGCTTGCTGCGAGCGGCCCTCAAAAATCTCGCACGATAAGGCATTTATGAAGCAGATTGCTCAGAATGGCAAAGGATTACTGAGCCGGCTATTTAGCGATTTTTACTCGGAATTTTCCCCTTGCGACAGCCAATCCGTCATTGCTCTTTGCTATGCAGCCGCCGGGCTTGCCGCAATCTATTATCTGAAACAGCCCGAAGCGGTTTTCGCTATTTTCGGCTTTTTGGGCCGCAATGACATTGCAGTCGGGATTACAGGCTCTGCAAACAATAATCTGCCGATGCTCGCCTGGTGGGTTATGATTGCGACAGTCTTCTACCTCATACTGCCGGCTGCCATCATAAAGGTTTGGTGGAGAAAAAATCTTTCTGATTTCGGACTGAAATTTCGCAGCGAACGAGATGCGGCCGCCTTGCTTTCCGGTTGTATTCTGGTAATGGCTCCTCTTGTGATGATTTTCTCCGGAACTCAGGGTTTTACCGCAAAATATCCTTTCCTCAGAATCACAAATGGCGAACCTTATTTCGGACAGACACTCCTAGTCTGGGAACTATTATATTTTTTACAGTTTTTCGGGCTTGAATTCTTTTTTCGCGGGTTTTTAGTACATTCGCTTAAAAAATCGTTCGGATTTTATTCTGTTTTCGTTATGACGGTGCCTTACTGTATGATTCATTTCGGGAAACCTCCGGCGGAAACTTTCGCTGCAATTCTGGCCGGTATTTTCCTTGGCTGGATAAGCCTGCGGAATGGAACCATCTGGATCGGTCTCGCTTTGCATTGCGGCGTCGCGTTTTCCATGGATTTGCTCGCGCTGTATAATAAGGGCTTGCTTTAGCCTGTATCGGAATTATGCCAATTGCCTCTGCCATCAACGCCGCCGTTATTTCCGAAGATGACCGCCGTTTTGAAACTACTCTGCGGCCAGGCAGATTAGCCGATTATATCGGGCAGAAAAAAGTCAAAGACAACTTGCGTGTTTTTATGAAAGCGGCGCTAAAGCGTGGCGAGGCTTTGGATCATATTCTTTTGACAGGACCGCCCGGAGTCGGCAAAACCACTCTTTCTAATATAGTTGCAAACGAGATGGGAGCTTCGCTTCGTTCTACGGCCGGGCCGGTAATTGAAAAAGCAGGCGACCTGGCAGCTATTTTGACCAACCTGGAAGAAGGAGACGTTCTTTTCATAGATGAGATTCACCGGCTAAATCCTGCAATTGAGGAGATTTTGTATCCTGCGATGGAAGATTACAGCCTGGATATCGTAATCGGTCAGGGTACCGCGGCTCGCTCCATTAAACTTGAACTTCCGAAATTTACTCTGGTCGGCGCAACTACACGTCCCGGCCTTCTCACCGCACCGCTCCGCGGCCGCTTCGGGATCATTTTTCATCTCGATTTTTACGGCATTCCTGAGCTTCAAGACATCATTGAACGTTCTGCAGCGATTCTTGATGTCCGGATCGAATCCGATGGTGCTCTCGAAATAGCAAAACGTTCGCGCGGCACTCCGAGAATCTGCAATCGTCTTTTGCGCCGCGTTCGTGATTATGCCGAAGTGGAAAATGACGGCGTAATTACGGCTGAAGTCGCACGTGATGCCCTAAACCGAATGGAGGTTGACACATTCGGGCTGGACGATCTCGATCGGAAACTGCTGCTTACCATCATTGAAAAATTCGATGGCGGGCCGGTCGGACTCGGGACCATTTGTGCCTCGCTGCACGAAGAAAAAGATTCCATAGAAGAAATGATTGAACCGTATCTGCTTCAAATCGGTTTTTTGAACCGTACGCCACGCGGCCGCGTTGCAACGCGGCTTGCCTATGAGCATTTGGGCATCAAATTCTCTGCGGCTAACACTCCTACATTGTTTGAATAAAAAAGCGGAATCGCTAAAAAAGAATTCCGCACAATTTTCCGCAAATTAGTAATTTGAGTTTTTAGAAATTCATTTTCACGGCTTGTTATTCACTTTCTTCAGCGTCCGGCAGCAGAGTCGCGCTGGTAACACAATCGTTCTGGTCACATTTAATCAATGTTACGCCCTGAGCGCTTCGACCAGTTTCCCGGATTGAAGCCGCTCCTATACGAATCAGTTTTGCCTGCTGAGTAATAATCATAACCTCAGAATCATCTTTTACGGGGAAAGCGGCTACGACTTTTCCGGTTTTTTCGGTAGTTTTCATATTTATCACACCGACACCGCCGCGTTTTGTAACACGATAGCCGCTCACCTGAGTCTGTTTTCCAAATCCTTTTTCGGAAACCGACAGGATTTTTTCAGTTCCTTCCTTTGAAACAGAACAGACCGAAACCACTACGTCACCGGGCCGGAGGCTGATACCACGAACTCCGCGGGCCACACGGCCGACAGGGCGGACGTCCGTTTCATCGAAATGAACTGCCATTCCGTCCCTTGTGGCAATAAAGATTCGTTGGTTGCCATCGGTAATGATTACATCCAGCAATTCGTCTCCTTTATCAATGTTTATCGCATTGATGCCTTTAGATCTGATGTTTTTGTATTCCACAAGAGGAGTTTTCTTTACTACGCCGGCCTTGGTTACCATCGTCAGATACACGTCGGCATCGAAATCGCGGATTGGCATGACGGCCACGATCTTGCGATCCTGATTGATTTCTACCAAATTCGCAACGCCTTTCCCACGTGAAGCGGGTTCGGCCTCCGGAATTTCGTGGACGCGTATTTTGAAAACCTGACCGTCATCGGTAAAGATCATCAGATAACTGTGCGTAGAAGCAACGAAAAGATGCTGTACAAAATCCTCGTTTTTGGCCGATGCTCCGAGCCGGCCTTTACCGCCGCGTCCCTGTCGCGAATATTTAGCGATCGGTGTGCGTTTAATAAAGCCTTTGTTTGTAACAGTTATTGCAACATCTTCATCTTTGATGAGATCTTCGATTTTGAATTCGACGCCTGCATCAACAATCGTTGTCCGGCGAGCGTCTCCGTATTTTTTCCTGACTTCGGCGAGTTCGTCGGTAATTACCTGCCGCAAAACGCTCTCGTTAGCCAGAATATTCTCGAGTTCGGCAATATGTTTGATAATCGCTTCGTATTCATCAAGAATTTTTTGACGTTCGAGAGCAGATAGCCGCCGTAATTGCAGATCAAGAATCGCCTGAGCCTGAATTTCCGAAAATGCGAGCGCCGAGATCACCTTGCGCAAATCCTTGAGGAAAGCTTCCTCTGTCTTCGTACCGGTGATGCCGCGCCATTTTTTCACTTCATCGAGTGTTGCGAAATTGGCGGTAAGCCATTGCCGGGCTTCATCCACCGAGCGGGCATTTCGTATCAGCGGAATTATGTAGTCCAGGGCATCGATCGCCTTGTTCAGCCCTTCCAAAACATGTGCCCGGGCGCGTGCCTTTCGGAGATCAAATTCCGTCCTTCGGCGAACGACGTCACGCCTAAATTCGACGAAATGCTCAAGCATCTCCTTCAGATTCAATAACTTAGGTTGTCCCGCGGCAATTGCTATATTGATAATGCCGAACGAGGATTGCATCGGCGTCAACTTGTAAAGTTTGTTGAGAATAACCTGTGGAACGGCTTCGCGCTTGAGCTCGATGACGATCCGCATGCCTTCACGGTTGGATTCGTCCCGCAGTTCCGAAATGCCTTCGAGACGTTTTTCATTCACCAGTTCGGCAATTTTCTCGATAAGTTTTGCCTTATTGACCTGATAAGGAATTTCAGTAACAACAATCGCATTTACCTCGCGGTCACCACGCCCGACGCGGTCAATCGCGGCCTTTGCCCTAACTTGGATTACGCCCCGGCCGGTTTTATACGCCCTGTGAATTTCTTCCCTGCCGTAAATGAATCCACCGGTCGGGAAATCCGGCCCCGGAACAATCTTGATGAGTTCATCTAAGGTTATATCCGGTTTTTTGATTAGCGCTATGGTGGCATCGAGTATTTCCGTCAGGTTGTGAGGAGGCACTTTTGTCGCCATTCCGACGGCAATTCCTTCCGAACCGTTTACAAGCAGCAGCGGAATGCGCGTCGGCAGTACCTTTGGCTCTGTAAGAGAGTCATCGTAGTTTGGCTGAGTATCTACGGTTTCCTTTTCGATGTCGGCCAGTACTTCGTTGGTAATTTTCTGGAGCCTGACTTCCGTATAACGCATTGCCGCAGGATTATCGCCATCGATCGAACCAAAATTGCCCTGCCCGTCTATCAACGGGTATCGCAGCGAAAAATCCTGCGCCATTCGCACGATGGAATCATATATGGGAGCGTCGCCGTGAGGGTGGTATTTACCCATCACGTCACCGACCGCACGGGCTGATTTTTTATATGGCTTATCAGCCGTATTTCCCGCCTCGTACATGCCGTAAAGGATGCGGCGGTGGACAGGCTTTAGTCCGTCGCGGACGTCCGGGAGAGCGCGGCCGATTATTACGCTCATTGCATAGTCCAGATAGGACCGCCGCATTTCATCTTCGATATTGATCTGATTACGTTCGTTTGGTGTATCCATTTTAATTGCAATAATTTAGGGGTCTTATGGCCGGAAGATCCGATGGCCGAACCGGTCGGCTTCAGGTAATTCGTAAAAAATAGTGGAAATTTTTATGCACTAATGCTATTCTTATTTTACAGGCCGTGAGCCTGTTTCGCAAATTGCATGTCCTGGGTTATAAACCCTCCGAAAACGCCCCTTCCGGGTACTTTCAACACTAAAGAAATTAAATCCAAAGGACGGCCAATCCCCAACAAATACAATGTCGTCAAACGTTTCCGTAAAAGACAACCGTAGAATACAAAGATATGCATTGTCATTACCTGCCCGGGTCGAGGTTCAGGTGGACAGCAAGTTTACCTGGAATGAAATTACCCGGCTCGAAGATGTTTCTGCATTTGGCGCGGGCATGCACCTTAAACGTCCCGTAAAACGTGGGCGGCTGATCCACATAAGCGTACCGATGCCGCGTCAGCTGCGTTGTTATGACTATCTTGAGCCGCAATATCGTATCTGGGGACTGGTTCGGCGTTGCGTGCCGCTTGGCGATAATCCTGCAGCCGAAATGTATGCTGTAGGTGTTGCCTTTATTGGCAAGAATCCTCCTCAAAGTTTCCTGGATAATCCATCGAAACTCTACGATCTGGCAGATCGTGAGGACGGAGGCCTTTGGGAATTGCGGGACGCAGACCCGAACCCGGATGAAAGCGACCTGCCGGCTTATCTTCGCCGTCATACGAGATTTTCCATACCTGAATCATTGATTATCGAGATGCTGGATGAAAATGGTGATGTCGTCGCCAGCGAAGTGAGCGTCACGGAGAATATCAGCGTAGGCGGCGCGGCTGTTTTTACCTCATTCGATGTGGGAAACGGAGCATTTCTCCGCGTAAAAAGCGAAAGGCATAACATAGAGATAATTTCTATTGTCCGCGGCCGCCATCTGGGAGCCGATGGTATAGTCAGGCTTCATCTCGAATTCATAGACCGGCTTTATCCGCTGGAAGGGATTGAGACAGAAGCCTGAAAACACGCCCTGAACCCCTTTTCCGCCAGGACTTAGCCCTTAAGGCAATTAAGCTGACACAAATTGGAGTAAAAATGACAACAGCACTTGAAACCCCGGTTCAAACTATCGAAACAAGCGCCGAAGCAACAATGCACGCCGTAGTCAAAGGACGTGAAGAAGACGGCACGGCATGGAAAGAAGTGGCCAAAGTTTCCAGCGTTTCCGCTACGGGTGCCGGCTTCTATTTGCAGCGACCCTGTACCGTCGGCACGCTTTTATCACTGATGATTCCGCTGCCTCCTCAACTCCGCAGTTACGACCATGACAAAGAAATCTATCGTGTCTGGGGCCTTGTCCAGCATTCACAGCCCGTAAGCGGTGAAGATGCTGTCGGCTACCATATCGGCGTCGCCTTTACCGGAAAACACCAGCCCGAAAGCTACAAGGAAAACCCGTCACAGAGCTACAAAATCTGCGGAATGAGTGAAGACGGGCTCTGGCGAATAACTGAAAGCCGTTCGCCTTTCAAAGCCCGAAGGCATATCCGTTACTGGGTTACCATTGAACTTTATCTGGCAACAGTCGGCAATGAGGATGACAAACCTGCCGGTGAAAGAACAACTACCGAAAATATATCCAAGAGCGGCGCGGCTGTATTTTCGACATTGGACCTTAACGTTGGAGACAGAGTGAAATTTATATGTGAGAAATTCGATTATTCGGGACTTGCGGTTGTCTGTAACAGAAATCAGGGTCCCGACGGACGTATGCGGCTGCACCTGCAATTTGTAGATAATATGTTTCCGGTCGAACGGCTGAAGCCTCAAAAACCCAAAGTTCGGGATTAACTTCAAATCCCTGGTTTTTTATGCCGCATGCCATTTTCAGCATGCGGTATTATTATTTTTTCGGTCAATTTGCCTGATTTACTTGTCAGCATCCTTTTTTGCGGATATTATTTTGCAAAGTTTTCGGCCAAATCGGATCTCTAAACGTCTAAACATCCGATGCGGTTGAAATCAAAGCAGCTGATTCTCCCAAAAAATCAGGTCAGTCCCGTGTTTTAGGAATTTTTGTAGTTTTGAACGGATAACAACATTGTTAATCCTAAAGCGTCAATCATACTGCAAAGGACGCAACAGCTATTATACGATTTCCGGTAATTTTCTATTTCAGTCCATTTACCTTGGGAGGTAAATCAATGCATAGGGTGCAGACGTTTTTGAAGGGTGTCGCTTTCACAATTATTTTTGCGGCAATCTTTCTTTTGCCAGACAAAAGTTTTTCGCAGGAAGATCCGGATCCGAATTCTCCGGTTCCGATTTTCGTCAGTATCGAGGGCGAGGCGCGTGCGCTGGCTTTCAGGCCAAACAAAACAAGACGCTATTCCGTCGAAATACCGCCGCAAACTGCCTTTGCACCGGATTCCAAGGCCGTTCTTCTGGTTGCCAATATCGAGCTCATGAAGGGTGAAGACGCGTCGGCATTTCGCGTTTATGCCCGTGATCAGAAAGGCCGGACATATCGCTTCCAGGTATTGGATTTACAACCCACGGACAAAACGGGCGTCTATGCTCTCACAATCCGCCTCAGGGATGAGATTGGTTATTGGCCGCAACCGGAACCCAATGCGGACCTTCTTATGTTTATTACATGGCGTGGACTGGCCAGCAATCCCTTGAAGTTTGGCTATGGCGCGGCCGGCGGCTCTTTCGCCATAGAAAAGTCCTTAAAGCCAATGCCTCTCAGCGACGCCTTGAGGCTTCGCGGGCTGACATCCGAGCGAAGATCCGAGGTTCCGGCTTTTTCCGGTCCGGTTGAAAATGATTATATAGGCTACAGATTTGCCGGTGACAGGATAAGGTTCCTTGAACAGGCAGCTTTCGGACCGACGGTGGCTCTTGATCAGAGAATCCGCCGGATTGGCATTCGAACCTGGCTTGCAGAACAATTTGAAGCTCCGTATCCATCTGCCGGAAATCCGTATCCGGATATACCTCTAAAATCAACAAATAGCGATGATGTAACGCTCGGGTGCGGAATGTTTGCCACCAATACACCCGAATATAGAAACTGCATCCGGACGCATTATTCGATGTATCCGGTGCAAAACTGGTTTTTCCGTGAAGCTTTTTATGGAGACGCGCAGTTGAGACACCGTGTTGCCTGGGCTCTATCACAGATCTGGGTAGTCTCCGGTGTGGATACTCAACAGTCCAGCTGGATGCTCGCCTATTACAAAGTGCTTGCCAATAATGCCTTCGGTAATTACCGGACTCTGATGAAGGAGATGACCTTGAATCCGGCAATGGGTAATTATCTGGATATGGCACGCAGCACAAAGAATAACCCTAACGAAAATTACCCGAGGGAGATTCTCCAGCTGTTTACCATCGGGCTTTTCGAACTGAATCAGGACGGCACACTCAAGCGTGACGCAAACGGCAATCCGATACCGACTTACGATCAAAACAAGATCAATAACTTCACAAAGGTATTTACCGGATTTTCTTTTTGTAATGTCGGCTGTCCGAATTCGGCACCGGGTATCGTTAACTACAAAGACCCGATGCTCCTTACCAATACCAACAACCACGATCTGACATCAAAAACACTTTTCAATTATCCGGGTGCTCCAAATCCGGTAATTCCGGCATGCAGCGGCTGTACCGGTTCTGCAATTACGACCTATGCCAATAATTCGCTGGACCAGACCCTTGACAATATTTTCTATCATCCCAACGTCGGACCGTTTGTCAGCAAATTATTGATTCAGCATTTGGTTACCAGCGACCCGACTCCGGCATATGTCGGGCGTGTCGCGGCCGTTTTCAATAATAATGGTTTCGGCGTTCGCGGCGACATGAAAGCTGTCATCAGGGCAATTCTACTTGATCCGGAAGCTCGCGGAGACGTAAAAAATGATCCGAATTATGGTAAACTTCGTGAGCCTGTTCAACTTTTGACCAATCTTTTCCGGCATATCGGTGTTAAAGGAGCTAATCTGACGGGACAGAGCGACGGTGTCGTCAACGGATTGACAAGCAGTATGTCACAAAATGCTTTCAATTCGCCGACGGTCTTTAACTACTTTCCACCCGACAACGTCATACCCGGTACTGCTCTGCTCGGGCCCGAATTCGCCTTAATGACGACCGGTACCGCCATAGCACGTGCAAATTTTGTAAACACAATGGTTTTCAGTCAGATTGGCGTAAGCGAGACAACACCTTTCGGCACTTCGCTTGATTTTTCCGAACTTCAGTCAATCGCTGCGGCCGATACCTCGAGCAATTTGCTGCTCGACACTTTGAATGTAAGAATGATGCACGGAACGATGTCACCGGAAATGAGATCTTCCATTCTTACGGCCGTAAATTCAATTGCCAGCTCGAATCCGTTGCAACGAGCCAAGCAAGCCGTTTATCTGGTAGCAACTTCATCACAATTTCAGGTACAGAGGTGATTACGAAAATGAGTGAAACAAGACGCGACTTTCTTAAAAAATCCGGCTGTGCATTGGGCATGGCGGCTCTTGCAACGCAAATGAGTCACCTCGGGATGGTAAGCGCCTTTGCTCAAAAATCCATTGACGAAAAGCAGGATGCGGGAGATCCGGGCTACAAGGCTCTGGTACTTGTTTACCTGGCCGGCGGCATAGACGGTAACAACATTGTTATTCCAAACCATAACAGCTCCTCAATCAGTAATTACCAGGCCTATGCCGCGGCACGTTCAGTACAAGGGCTGGCACTTGATCAGAGCACGCTTTTGCCTATTACGGTTCCGCGTATGGGCGGATTGAGCTATGGCCTGCATCCGGCCTTTGGTACGGTAACGGGCGGCATAAATAACGGCATTCACGAACTTTGGGGACAAGGTAGAATGGCCATTGTCACCAATGTCGGCACTTTAGTCGCTCCAATGACCAAGACTCAGTACCAAAACAATTCAGTAACCAAGCCATATCAACTCTTTTCGCATTCCGACCAGGTAGCACAGACACAAACCAGTATTTCAAACACACAGGCGTTTACGGGTTGGGGCGGCCGTATAGCTGACAGGATTTCATCGTCAAGTAATCCCAATGGGCTGATTCCGATGATTACCTCGATTGCGGGATCGCAATTGTTCACAACCGGCCAGACGACTTTGCCTCTTGCCATAGCGGATTCCAATACTTCATTGGCTAACGTATTGAATCCGCAGGGCTTTACCAATACAGGCGGAGCAGCGCGGCTGACCGCTTTCAACCAATTGAGGAATTATGATCTGAGCAGTAATTACATCGCAGCCGCCAGCCACATCACAGATTTGGCCATGCAGGCCAACAATGCACTGCAAACCTCACAGGAAGTTACGGTTACTTTCCCGAATACGAGTATCGGCCGCCAGCTCAAACAGGTCGCAAGGTTGATAAAAAAACGTACGGATCTTTCTATTACAAGACAGATCTTCTACTGCCAGCTCGGCGGATTTGATACACATAACAATCAGATACCGAGCCACAATACCCTTCTTTCGCAATTTAGCCAGGCTGTAAGGGCTTTTTACGATGAAATGGTAACCCAGGGCGTCTCAGACAGTGTGACGCTGTTTACGCTATCTGATTTCGGCCGTACATTCAATCCGGCAGGTTCCGGTTCAACTGTCGGTACGGATCATGCCTGGGGCAATCATATGTTCGTCATTGGCGGATCGGTTGTCGCAAGCGACTTTTACGGTGTAAATACTTCAAACGGAACGCCTTATCCGACATTGACGATCGGAACAAGCGGCCCGGACGATGTCGATAGCGGAACCGGTGCACGGGGACGCTGGATCCCGACTACTTCCGTAGAGCAATATGCGGCAACCCTTGCGCGTTGGTTCGGACTTCCGCAGGATTCATCCACACTGACGGCAGTTTTCCCGAATATTAACAACTTTTCAATAACCAATCTGGGATTCCTGCCTTAGCGGGGCTGAATTACGATAAATAAAAAACGGGCCCGAAATGGCCCGTTTTTTTGCTGAATGACGTAAAACTTATTCTTATCTTGTTGGCATGTATCTATTTCCCTTTCGAGAGCTCGAGCCCGACAGCATTGAAAGATACTTCCGTAACCGTGCCGTCCGGATTGATACGGTCAAATTTGGCACCATCGTCTTTGATAAGATGTTCAACCTTTTCCTTTGACAAAACATTTATCTTAAAAACGCCTTGTGTGCGGGCATTGAGACCCGCAGCATTGAGCGGAATAAAAAAGACATGGTCGCCAAAAGTTACCCTGACCGATGGGCCGCCCTCGCTGTCCGCCAATTCCATCCAGCAGCCCTCTTTTTTACAGGATCGCACGATAACTCCATTAATTTCAACGGTTTGTCCTGCAAATTTTTCAGGCTCGGCGAGTACTTTTTTAATCGTTATCTTTTTTACATTTCGCGAAAGCGGGGCACCGCGGAATATCTTCTCTCCTGCTTTTAGATTCACCGGTGCGTTTTCGGCATTTTTTGCAACGGGTTCGCCCTTACTGTTCATTTCGGTTTGTGAAAACGCTGCTGCGGCAAAAATAACCAAAGTAAATAACGCAAGTATTCCTTTTTTTAATGTCACTGCTTAACCACCTCAAATTTTGAATATTCGGAAGCAGCCGTTCCGGCAATGTATGTAATGCGGCCGCCCATTATCGTCATAATGACCGTAGCATCACGAATGCGGTCCGGTGCAAGCCCGAATACATCATCCGATAAAATCACCAGATCTGCCAACTTGCCCGGCTCAATACTTCCTTTTTCGCGTTCCTGAAATTCGGCATAAGCAGCATCGAGCGTATAGGCATAGACAGCCTCTTCTATGCTGATGCCGCGTCCTTTACCGGCATTGACCGCGGCATAAATCCCTGAAATTGGGTTGATATCCGATATTGCCGCATCCGAGCCGAAAGCGATCCTTGCACCGCCGTCAAGCAAAGAACGCAGCTCGTCATTTACACCGCGGCCCGGCTCGAAAAAAAGATTCGGCTGCATGGAGAGTATCAGTCCGGGAAAAGCTAAACGCTTTAAATCATTTTTTGCGGCAAGATGTGCATGTTCAAGTCGAAACCGGCGATCGCGTTCACCATTTGCGGCGGTTGCCTTTCCGAATAAATCCAGCGTAACGGAAATTGCCTTTGGCCCGATAGCATGTATCAAAACCTGCAGCCCTGCTTTATCGGCTCCGGAAATATTCTTTTCCAATGATTCGAAGCCTTCGTCATCCTCTTCGTAAAATCCTTTGACACAACCCGTGCGAACCATTGAACTGCCCTCAGCAGCGCGAACTCCACGAACTGCAAGCCGTGACCATTCACTGAGGGAAACGCAATCATAAAGCCTGACTTTAAGCCTGCCTTTTGCGTTCAGATCAGAAGCGATGGCGGCGATTGCGTCCGAGTGTGTATCCTGAACGCTTGTAATGCCATACGCAGCGGCATAGTTTGATGCCGTTTCAATAATCGCCGGCCAATCTCTTGTATGATCTTGTGGAACTTTTGAACGCAGGGCAGCCAGTTCATTACCCGAAATCTCGCCGTTAAAAGTACCGGCTGAATCTGTTTTGAGCCCGGCAATCGCTGCTGCCTGTGAATTGGCAATTGCCTTTGCAGGATCGGTACGATAGATAAATAGCGGATTCCCGGGCGTTGTGCGGTCAAGTTCGGCCAAATCAATCCTTATCTGTGTTGAAAGACCCGAACCGAGAATCCACCGCCCTTTCGGAAGAAAACGGGCAAATTCTTTCAGCAGCGAAATTACATCAGAGGCTGACTTCGCCCGTGAAAGATCGGCGGAGGAGAACAAGTTGCCAATCGAGACAAGATGAACGTGAGCATCATTGAAACCCGGAAGCACAAGCCGCCCGCGTGCATCAATCAGACGGGCATTTGGCGCCGCCAGGCCGGTAATTTCCGAATTGTTTCCTACGGATATGATCCGGTCACCGGCAATTGCAATGGCCTCTGCTTTCGGCAGAGATCGGTTCATCGTTACAACGTTCGCATTGACAATGACAAGATCTGCCTGCCCGAAAACCGTTCCGGTAAACAAAAGCAGTAATGCAAGCCATTGAATTCGCTTCACTTTGCCTCGTAAACGACTTTACCGTCCACAACCGTAGTAACGACTTTCACATCTTTGATTTTTACAGGGTCAATAGTAAAAATATCTTCGGAAAGTATAACGAAATCTGCCAGCATGCCCGGAATAAGAGTGCCTTTCATCTTTTCCTGAAATTCAGCGTAGGCAGAGCCCCAGGTAAATGCCCGGACTGCTTCCCCGACCGTGATTTTCTGTTCGGGAATCCAGCCGTCGGGATTTTTATCGTCCAGTGTACGCCTGGTAACGGCTCCGTAAACGCCCAAAAGCGGATTGAGCGGTGCAACCGGCGAATCCGAACCGAAAGCAATCACTGCTCCGGAGTCAAGCAGCGAACGAAATGCATAAGTACCCTTCAAACGCTCGGCATCGAGTCGTTTCCATGCCCACCGGCCGTCGTCAATGACGTGAAATGGCTGCATGGAGGCAATAACGCCAAGACGCCCGAAGCGCGGAATGTCTTCCTGACGAAGATGCTGTGCATGTTCGATCCTGAACCGCCTGTCACGTTTACCGTTTATCTTTTCGACAGTTTCGTAGAAATCCAGAATCGTAGCATTTGCGCGGTCGCCGATGGCGTGGATGTTTACCTGAAGTTTTGCCTTATCGGCTTCGATGATGTTGCCCTCCATTGTGGTCGTAACATCGGCACGCGGCAAGCCGGAGGTATTCGGTGCATCTAGATATGGCTTGAAAAACCAGGCGGTAGTAGATCCCAGGCTTCCGTCAGTGAATCCTTTCAGACACCCGACCCTGAGCATTGCTCCGCCAAAGGCAAAATGAATTCCGGTTCTTTTCCATCTTTCGTAATCTGCAAGTGGCGAACAGGCATAAATTCGGGTTTTAAGCGTTCCACGGCGAAGCAGTTCCTGATAAACTCCAACGTCAGTCCCTGCTGACATATCCTGAACGCTTGTAACGCCTAAAGAAGCGGCATAGTCAGACATTGCCTGGGCATACTCGAGTTTTTCTTCAAACGTAGGATCCGGAATTATCCTTTCGATGTAGCCCATGGCAGTATCCTTGAAAATACCTGTC
>FUFK010040281.1_pt1 | contig 73319 bp, 124 predicted proteins | sample 1021851 | NCBI WGS metagenome assembly FUFK01 (sample SAMEA51879418, study PRJEB19060) | metagenome | reverse complement strand
TCAAGAAAATCCTGTAGTGAATAAAGGTTGTTATATACCTCTTCAAGTCTTGATTCATCACCTTCATAGAGAGCTGATTGGTTAGCAAACTCTGACTTATCATAGTTTACCCAACCTTCAACCTTTCTAATCTTGATTTTGAAGTCGGCACCTTCCCAAAAATCATAAGGGTTAATTGGTTCTTCATCTTCGAATGCAGGTTGCATTGATTCCATAATCTTATCAAAGATTTTCTTACCAAATTTATAAAGGAAAACCTTTCCTTCGTTTTCTGGGTTGGCAGGATCAGAAACAACAAGAACATTACTTACATAATGTAAACGTCTTTTTCTTTCCCTTGCAATTGCTTTATCCTCATCACGGCCAGAGTTCCATAGTACAGAGTTCATCTCTGATACTGGATCGTCTTGTCCTATAGAAGTTAAAGAATTTTCGATATACCATAGACCAGTAGGGCCTTTAAAACCGTGGTCCCAATATCTTACCCATGGAAGGTCTTCACCATCCTTTGCGGGCAAGAATCGAACTACGGCATAACCGTTTCCTGCTTTATCTCTGGTAGGTTTCCAGAATCTGTCATCCGAATAGGAATTAGACTCTGTTTTAGTGGATACTGCTTCTGCAGCCTTAACGAGTTTGTCGATTGACGAGCCTCGTGCACTCTTTAAATTAGCAAATGACATAGTATTTCTCCGTATATTGCGTTATATTTACTGAATTATCCACTTTATACATAATATAGACTTTATATTATACCACGCTTTCACGCGGCTGTAAACCTTTTTGTTAATAAAATTTTACATTTGTCAACACTAAAGTTTACAAAGGGCGTATACTTTTCGATCAATCTTCTTGTATCAGGCCATATAATGGTATCTGATATTTTTTTAGATTCACGAGGTATAAACCCCAATATGGAATTAAGAATCACTACTGTTTCCAGTGAGATTTCTTCTTGCATCCATAACTTGATGACCAATGGTTGCTGACCGTCATAACTTTCAAATAATTTATCAAAGTCAGTTCCACATAAGAAATCATCTAGTTTATTTATATCAATTGAAAACACACGATGTATGCTTTCTTGAATTCGTTTATGTTCAGAATAGTTTTTTTCTCCTGATTCGTTAATCATATCACCTACGTAACCAACTCCGTTCTTAAAATTTGCCACATAATAATTTAACAAGTCTTTGTCATAATTCTTGGCCAATTTAGCAAAGAAATATTTATCCTTTCTTTTAAAGAACGAGTTAGGAGTTACATTTGATTTATAATTATACTTCACAGCATCATAGCTGTCTGTCTCAAAGTGTAGCTTTAGTGCATTGTAAAGCTTATATGAGTCAAATGGATCCATCATACTGGTAATGTATTCTTCTTCTTGTTTCTTAATAAATTAAGGTTAGTTGCTTCTGCCTCTATTTTTTGTTTTAAGGAATCGGATAGAAGTCTGTTCAGACTTTTAAAATCCATTCCTCTCTGTTCAATAATATAGGCAGCTGCCTCGATATAGGTAAGTCCTTTACTTTGTTGGACTAAGGTCTCTACAGCCGTAGAGAACCTTTTTCTGGTCATTATTTTTTCTTCAAGCATATTTCATTATACGACCCTCAGTAATATACAGTCCTTATTAATACGGCCTGTAGGGGTGTTTATTTTAGTAGTTAATTTACCCCAAACTCTTTTCTCTATTTGTTTGGGAGTCAGATTCAATATTTCTGGAAGTATATCTTCTGGTTTCCTTAACTTACTCGTCTTGGAAAGTTTATTATCGAAGTTCTTAATAGAAGTACCTCCAACCTCAAAGCCCTTAGTAGCAGTCGTTACATACTGTGACAACACTCTTTGTTTTGTGTTATAGACAAATAACATTTCTTTACCAGGGATTAGGACAGGATTAATTGAGGTAACTTTTGCATCAATATCCTCCTGTTTATATTGTAAGTGTGCAACTTGTGCATCCGATGCCTTAGGTTTCTTGGTTCTAGGCATACGAACCGCTTTGAAACTATCTTTGAGTTTATCTAGGTCTTCAAAGATTGTCTCCATTGTTTTGAGCATTTTCTTTTGATTACGAAGTGATATATGTGAATAAGCTTCCATTGCCTGATCACATCGTTTATGATATGCATCTGATATTACATCATATTCAAACTGGACTTTTTCCCTAAAGGCATTAATTACGTTACCTTTAAGGCCATGNTTCTTCCATATTTCGTATACATTAAATTCTGGTTTAAAGTTACCATTCATCCATTCATCAACGACTTGGACATCCCAATCACCATGAACAGTTTCTATCATGTTGTTATATGCCCTTTGTGCAGGACTGATTGATGGTGGGGCAGACTTTTGAATTTCTTTCTTTTCTTTTAGAATTTCTTTACCCTTATTTACCTTAAGGGTCAATTCTTCCAACATGCGTTGATGGATTTTTTCTTCATGATTCCATCCACGATAATGTAAACGTGCCACTGCACCGCAATGGTGTCTGATTTGTGAATCACTTAGAGCCTTGATGGCCTTGATTTGATCTTTTTTAAATCCAATTTCTTCTGCATATCGGATTACAAATGGTGTATAATCTTTTGCCTTATAAAAGTAATTATACCAATGAGCAGCCTTTGTCCAGGCAACATTACGATCACTCTGGTCGGTAGGTGGTGGATTATCTTCATCCCACCATGGTTCTGGACCAAGATATTTGTCTTCGATAGTTACCCGATTCTTACGGCCCTTAATTCGTGCTTTTTCTAGTTTTTTACTAACCATATTTTCTCCTTAAAAATATATTATACCACGCATTTTTGAAAAAGTAAACCCCCTGATGGATTTCTTGATAAGGAGTTAGATATACCATCAGAGGGCTACTTTTAACCAGTATAATCTTTTATACCTAACACATAGTTCTCTGCGGCATTCTCTGCCCAGGTTTCAGAATGTTCAGGATACCATTCGATACCTAAAACATTACTATCAATGGAAAACCTAACTCCAAAAAAATTCTTTTCGTTAAGCCCTACTGTTCTAACCACGTCTGCACGTCGATTCTTTTCGTAGTAAGTTGAAATTTCCATGTATGATACATCACTCATGTATTGTCTCCGTCTCTCGTTTTTGCCATCTTATGTTTATCATAGACTGGCCTTTTCTTCTTTCGGAAGAATCCACCCTCTTCCCAAGGTAAAGGTATATAATCACCTTTGTCTTTCTCACAGGCCATGTGCCATCCCATGTATGTGAAGAATGTCACAACGCCCATAATTAAAGCAGCTGCTAGATATTCTATTATTATCATAATAGTTCCCCCGACAGTTCATCATAAGAGTTGCCAGATTGTAATAATTTAATCAACTCTTTTCGTTTGTTTATCCAAAGTTCCTTAAATTCTGGATCTTTGGCCTTATCTGCGGCTCTTTGTAATGCGTTGAGCCTTTGTACTGCTAGTTCTGTCGACATCATCCTAAAAACTTTCCCGTCTCGACGTCACAACCAGCATCATCAACTACTATTGGNCTTTGTATTTGCCAATATAGTTTTCTGATTTCTTCTCCCAATAATTGGTCATTTGGATTATTTTCAACCAATTCTTTTATTACTTCCCAATTAATATTCATCTTGAGACCTCATTGATTCATACGTTTCCATGTATGAAGTTCCAGCAAGATAATCTTGGGTCTCTCGATCTGTATAGTAGAGATTATCCTCTGAAAATGCTTCTAGACTTTTAGGCGCTAGATGTTCAGCCTTCTTAACTGATTTAGTTAACTTCTTGTGAAGTTTCATTTCTGCCTTAATTTCGGCCTTACGTGCAGCAACATTATTAATTGCCTTTTTGATTTGGGCCTTTTCTGCAGCCTTTTTAATCATTTCAATTCGATCCATAAATTACTCCTTATAATATAGATACATTATATCACAAATACTGTGATGTGTCAACCTTTTTTTCATCAATTTCTTCAACAGAGACTAAATATGCTTTACCATTTTTATCCCTAACCATAATACGTTTTGTGGTTGTTTGCATCCAACCATCTTTGTGCAAGTCCATTTTAACATTACCAACTTCTTGTATCATTGAATCTTCTTTATCCAGAGCTGGTTTTAAAATGGTATATGCAATGTAATCACAATAAGCTAAATTCATTATTGCACCCATATATGTGTATATTTGGAGGGAAGATTATCGCAAGTCCACTCTGACCCNGCATAATTAATAACNTTTACACATTCTCCTGTCGAGTGACTGATATGAACATCTGGTATTGCCGTCATGAACATCATCATGTAAATTAATAATATGAAAAGACCACCTACAAGTAGGTATGATATTGTATAATCCACTACTTTTCTATCCATTACGCTGCCTCCTTAGCATCAAGCCAATCTTTGAGTTCATCATTACTGTTGGCATAATCGCCATCTTCCAAAAGGAATGAAACGGAATAGTCATCCCTTTTCTGCGCGAGACCACATGTCCACGCCTCAGTTTTTTCGAGGATTTCTTTCCTCATCCAACCATTGTCACGGTTATCTGTAACCTTAATGGCCTTCCATGAGCCGCCACCTGGCTTATCATCGAACCAAAGTTCTGTGATTGCTTCCCACTCGGGGATACCTGCATCAGAAATACTGTCGAACAGTTTAAAATCTGTTATGTATTCCTCGCAGCCGCCATTGGTATCGGCCATAGTCATTTGAATAAGTGGTCTGACTTGAGCCACGATTGTNGCCACTTCGTTATCATTAATGACGTCGTTAAGGGTCTTAACGACATAGGTAGAACCACCCTTAAACTTCATGTATGGGTTTAAAGAATCCCCATAGTTTTCCATGTATTGGGTGTTTATTACAATGTTTTTCATATTTACTCCTTATCTTGAAATATATGTATATTATAATACGCCTTTTTTCATTTGTCAACACTTTTTTTAAAAAAGTTTCATAAATGTTACATATTTGTAACCAGAATGTAACAATTGGTCACGATTACGTATTTGAATATTCCAAGGCATGCTCTGGGTAACATTTTTTGAATAACTTGTCCTCTAACAGATGTGCAGATACTTCCCATGGTTGATATTCATATCGACACTTTTCGTAGTTTCTATTACGCCAACGTTTACCATCAGCAAGTTTACCACGCAACATCTGTTCGGCATGTACCATTTCATGCGCAAGGGTTACCATTTGGTCATTCCAAGACATAGTCTTGTCTATGCGTATATCAACTTCATCAGTGTCACCAATACAATCACCCATATTACCATCAACGCTTTTTACAAATTTTATGGTAACCCACTTTGATCTTAACCGATGTATATTGAGTTCCTTTTGTAAATTGGCAACGTATTCGTGTACGAGTTGATATTCGTAACCTTTACCTTTACCTCTAATTTGTTGATTAGCCATTAATGTATGTACTTTTTAATTCAGTGGATATTAGTTCTCGTAGCATTTCTATCTTCTCCAGCGCCATAACCTCTCTAAGACCTTGAGCAAAGTCCTCGGGTCGACCATTAAGGATTGCACTTCCATCAGAGCGATGGATTATCCAGTGGTCAAGAAAAATTTCCAATTGTGTCATATGTTATTTCCTTATCTTGAGTGTATATCATATCACGCATTAAACGTTTTGTCAACACTTTTTTATACTTTTTTGTTATAACTAGCAGGGAACCCTTCGTCCATCGTAATAAAAATTTACATCACATTTAGGAGTATCCATATAAAGACGCATATTATTTATTACAACAAGGGTAATAATACCATTCATTATTGCCATCTGGCCAGATTCAACATTATCGGCAACAAACGGTACTGTAATTGCCTTGTGGAGCATAAATTGAGCAAGAGATGGTCTGCCAGGTAATAGAGGATTGCCCTCTTTGATATTAGGATTATTAGATACGGCATAATATGAATGAGCCATATCAATGAAATTTATAATATAAAAATATTTTAGCTGTTCGGGAGTTGGTTCATTACTTACATGTGTAAATCGTAACCTTTTCTTTCTTTCCCTTAACTGTGATGCGATCGACTTCATGTACTGTTCGTGATAAACCTGCTCTATAAGTAAATTCTGATAACAGCATGTCCACCCCAGGGTAATTGCGTGTTTGTCCTTCGAGTCTAGCACCCAAGTTGACGGCGTCTCCAATGACGGAATAGTCAAATCTAGTTTCCGATCCCATGTTTCCGACGATACATGTGCCGGTATTAATACCAATACCAACCCCAATAGTAGGTAAACCTTGTTCTTCCAATTCCTTTTTAAAGTTTTCTCCTTCATTCAAAATCTCCATCGCAGTTTCTACGGCCAGTTCAGCATGATTAGGTGTATCAAGAGGTGCATTCCAGAATGCCATAATACAGTCGCCCATGTACTTATCTACAGTACCACCGTTTTTAAGAATGATTTTTGTCATTCTATCCAAATAACTATTTATAAGGTCTACCAATCCTTCTGGGTCATCTTGTTCTTTATACGCCTCACTGATTGGAGTAAACCCTACAATATCCATAAACATGAACGTCATGTCTTTCCTTTCACCACCGAGCTTCAATTTATCTGGATTCTTTTGTAATTCGGCGACCATTCTAGGATCCAAATACGTTTCAAATTGTTTTCTTATCTGTTGTCTTAGCATAAATTGCTTGTAGAAATTATTGAATGAGCCTGAAGTGAAAGAAAGTATATATAATATTAGTGGATAACTAAGGTCAAGGAGCATACCAAATTCATTCCAGACGAACAATGCGCCGGAGACAGATGAACCAACGACGGCGAAGAAGACTACAGCAGATGCCCAAACGGGAAGGTAATATATTCCCACCACAATCAGAAGAGCTCCAATCAGAGAAAGAACAATCTCCACAATATCAGCCCACACTGGACGGGTTATCTGATCCCCATTCATTATCGTCTGTATCGCAGAAGCTTGAATCTGATGAGCAGACATTAATCCTTGAGGAGTTGGAATCTGAGAAGATAGACCCTTTGCTGTTAAACCAATCAAAACAGTCTTTCCCTGTAAATCAGGAAAAGGTTCAGAATTATATTCTATATCCTGAAAACGGTATGTAGGATTAATCCATATAGAACCATTTGTTCCTGTAGGTATTTCAAAAGGTCTTAATACAATACTTTCCAATCCTATATCACTTACCTTTATTGTATATGATTTCTTTTCATTTAAAACTCTAATTGTTTCTAATGCAAATGATGGATATAATTCGTTATTAATCTGAGATAATAATGGTATTCTTCTTACCATGCCATCAACTTCTGGCATACCATTTATTAATCCGTGACCCCATGCACCAGCCTCTATTTCTGGTATATTTGTTACAAGTCCTTTATATCTTATAACGTGGTCATAAGGATCTCCTGTACCGAATGTAGCCGTACCCACATAAGGTGCCTTTGTACTTCTTCCACTATTATCTGCATCTTGTGATAGTATAATACCATTGTCTTTTACCCAAGACGCAAATACTTCATCACCACCAAACCTATCTGCCTCTGGAAACATTATTGTAAATCCAATAATACCAGCATTGGCATTTCTTAAATCGGATATTAATTGAGCATATTGTTGTCTTGGAAATGGGTATTGTCCATATACCCCTAGGGATTCTTCTCCAATATTTACTAATACAACCTGTACAGAATCTTGTACAGGTAATGAGTTTATATATTGGTCGAATGTATTAAGTCGTGTTTGTTCTAATAATGCTGGATCGGATAAACGAATTAGGACACCAAAGAAAACTATGGCTAGAGTAGTCCATACTGTAGTTAAATATTTCATACGTCAAATTGTACACTTACTCCACAACCGCAGCTACTGACTTCGTGCGGGTTTAAAAATTTAAAGTATTCTTGTAGACCCTCTTTGACATGATCCAAAGTCATACCTTCTATATATGGTTTACTTACTTGGTCAATTACGATAGAAAATTTACCATAATCAATTACTTCGTCTCCACTCTTTGCCTTATCTTCCATAAAGACGTATTCAAATCCAGCACAACCACCACCAGTTATTCCAATTCTAACTGAGTCAACTTTCTTTTCAATAAGTTTTATTATTGCTTGATCTGTTATTTCTATCATTAATCGTTTTGTGTAACTGATACGGAGCAACCAGCAGGATTATTACAAAACTGTTCTATTGTATATGTTCTACCACCATTAGGATTTAATCCATCTTGTAGTAAATAAAAATCGGTACCATAATTACCATCAAGTTCGATTGTGGCTGAATGAGTATCGTTATTACCTCTTTGAATTATTGCTATTTCGTTATTACTATTATAAACATCTAGGTTAATGGTTTTTGTTCCATCGTTCTTCTGTACATACCAAAGGTCGTTACTTGACCCAGCGATATGGATATTAATTTCATGTCCATCATTGCCGTTATTATTTTGCTGATAACCGACAATACTATTATTATTTCCATATAAGTCTATTTCAAAATAATGACCACCAGCTTCCCAATTATCATAGTAAAATGTAGTATCGTATGCATCATCAAGTGAAACCCCTTGGCCAATTCTAAGTGAATTACCAGAACCACTCATTTCATCGAATACTACTTCATTTAAATGCCCTTCTCTGGCATTACGTTGTTCTATGTGAATATCTAGGTTAGGTGCATTATTAATATAACTTGCAGTATCTAGCATTCTAATTTTATTATTAAATCCAATCTGTACAATTTCCAATTCTAGGTTATCTCCAGATTGTTCTAATGAAATAATATTATCATCAGCAAAAACTTGCGATGTAAAAAATACAAGGATTAATAATAATCCCAAATGTGTTCCTGTCATTTTCATAATTCTTCAAGCTCCTTTACTTTAGGAAGTGGAGTAAATAATTTAGAATAATATTTGGCTGTATGCCATCTTCCATCTTTACCCTTTTCTTCTATAATATATCTAGGAAATCCAAGAGCATTTAAGTCCTTTAATATCCTTTTCTTTTCATATTCTTCTACTAGTGTTCTCATAATTTTATTTATATTAATTTGTTTGATTTATGTAAATTAATATATCCTCTGCCTCGTTTCCAGTTATAACTCCTTCCCATGTAGGAGTAATAGCATCTACCGTAAAGTTTCCACCAGCACCTATTTTAATTCTGATTTTACCATTTACATTTCTATATAGTACCAACGCGCCATCTTGTAAGAATACGTTAAATTGTGATTCTTCATTAAGACCTCTTGTCGCGCCTTTAATATCAAATTCTCCTATAGAATCAAATAGGTCAGATGAATCAACTATATCCAAAACATCTACTAGATAATCAACGTCCAATTCATTAATATCCAGTTCGTTAAATTCTAAATCCTCTTCTGTCTCGGCCAGTTCATCTTTTTCTAATTCATCAAATTCCAAAAAATCAATATCCAATAACCCTTTATCATCATCGGCATCATCAGCCATTTCTTCTTTTATTCTTTCTTCGACTTCTGGTGGGGGTGACACAATAAACATATTATCAATTAAAGCTGGTGTAATACCATTAATCTTTACTGTTTGCGTAGGTGCCTGATCAAGAGACGAGACCATAGTGGCCGCATATGCTTGATTTAGAATTACTTCGCCCCCTTCATTTGAAACAACTATCTCTCCAGAAGGATCTCCATTTATGTCTGGTAATAATATAACCAAAGACCTACCCAATTCATCTACGGTTGTGGTAAAGTCCGTACCCCTAACAGCAATAGATGCAGTAGGAGTTGATATATCAATGTTGGCTTTATTTACTAACCCTAATCTTCCCGATGCAAATCTGGCAGTACCCATAGTAAATTTCATACTCATTTTGGATAATGAAGGATTAGGATCATAATATATTTCATCAATCAATACTTCTGAATGTTCTCTTAAAGATAATTGAGCCTTATCCAAGAATTCAATCATCATTCGGCCATTACCAGTTCTGGCNTCATCGTTTAAAACTATTTCGGTATCAGGTTGATGTGGTATCTCTACATTATTCCGTAATATAGAACCGATACCAGTTGACTCTACTATATCACCTATGGGGTCACTTGCTTGAGTAACCCCACTAATGAATAATAGAAAAAGACTAGCTGTCGTTAGCGACGTCTTTCTGATTAATTTGAATAGTTGCATTATCGGAAGTAATATCCAGATTAATTATTGCATTTGGTGTAGCACATGCATTACTAGAACCATTAGCACAAGTACCTGATAACTGATTAATATCAATATCAGCACTGTCACCAGCTAATTCTACTGTTATTTCATGTTCTCCATCTTTTTGCAATGTATTAATGTTGTTACTATCTCCAGTAATATCAAAATTCCATGTCGCGTCATCAGACTCAAAATCCAAATCAAATACGTTGGAGTTACCAAGTAATATTAGATCTGCATCCAATCTTTCAGCACTTACTACAAAACCTTGATCAATATCAAAAGTGTTTGAATCACCAGTGATTGCGAAGTTGTAGTTTGAACTATCTGAACTTCCAGTATCACCAATATTCCAATCCACTTCATTAGAATCACCAGTTAAATTAAATGTTAAACTTGATGAATCCATTTCAATTGGACCAAAAATTAAGTTTTGATTACCGATCATATCAAGGTCAAAAGTTAGGCTTGAACCTGTGATAGTCATATCAGAACCTGAAGATGAGAAATCATCTAAACCGATCTTGTTACCATATCCAACTTGATCAATATATAGAGTTAAAGTGTCACCACTTTGTTCTATCATAATTTCATTATCATCAGTGGCCTGCGCGAAAACGAATGATGTCGACATTAATAAAATTAAACTTAAAAGTTTTTTCATTTTCGTTATTCCTCTTTTAATGAGTGCCTTTCATTCACACCACCTATCTGGTGAGGATGACGATGGCCCTCGGTTAAATCCCAGAATCCTCGGTCATGACCCTGGTAGATTAATTCCAGCACAGCGGCCTCAATGGCTGCACGTACTGCATATGTCACACTCTCATTATTACCCACTCCGTCCTCGTACTCGACGAGCTGAGTTCCCTGTTCTATAAATCTGAACACGTCACCTCCGCCGCCGTAAGAAAGTACCGATTTCTTAGCCTGGACGTTCAATAATACTTCACCTGTCAATACTGATACTGCTCTCACAGATACAGTAACGACATCCTTACGATACATTTTGGTAAATCCAACACCAAGTGTTCGGGCGCCTCGACCACCTGTTTCCGTATTGGAATCATACCCTATAATGCCACCCTCTATAATCATTCCTGCGAATAAAAGAGGGCCGACTCCTTTTGGTTCAACATTTTGAGCCTTGGCAACATCTTGTCTGGTTGACCTTACAATCTGTCTTTCCCTTACAAGATTATCAATTCCTTGTCTTTCTACTACTCTAAACCACGTACCGCCGCCTGCAGTTTTAAGAGCATCAATTAATAATTCAGTACCACCTTGTGTTACTGCAGTAGAAAATGACGCAATATTGTCTACTGATTTTCTTTGACCTGTTTTATCTGTAAACCCATAAACTGCAACAACAGGNCTTTCCTTTGCAGGTGGTAAATTTAACAAGTCCACATATGCAGGTAATCTTACTGCCTGAGGATTATCCACACAGATATACTTTCTGGCCATTGCCTTTTGTATACCCATCTGAACGTGCCTATTAAATCCCTCATCATATTTACCCTCTAAATCGTTACAGTCTTGAGGATCTGGACTCCATACAGGAAATGCTGCACAACCTGTTAATAATAGTATTGATAATAATAAACTTGTCTTAGCCATCTGGATCTTGTCCAAAATTTCCAGTACCGACTGGTATTTCAATAACTGTTTCTGTTCCATCAGAATCCACAATAGTCATTCTAATGACTTCTGATCCATCTTCATTGGTTATAACTTCGTATGTTACTACGTTACCTTCCAATGTAAATGAACCATACCTTACTGAACCATCGTTACTAAACATTGATTCAACCATTTGTTTTGCCATTTGAGCATAAATTCTACTTTCTAAATTTCTAATAAATTTAGCTAGGGTTGAATTATTTTCCTCTCTTTCTGCTGCCTTTCTGGCCGCTTCAAGAGCATCTTCTATAGCCTTTTTCCTTGAGTGTTCTTGGTTCTCAATAGTTAAATAATGAGCTCCAGTACCAACTCCAGAAAAGGATGGATTTTTAAATCCAAATTTTATTTCATCTGCACTTACAGGAGACATAGCCAAAACAGAAATTAAAAATATTCCTATCAGTGCAGTTAATTCTAGCTTATCTTTTACCTTTTCGTTTCTTTTCATTTTCTTTATATTCCAAAACAACATTAACCTTTTGTTGTAACCTTATTAAATCTTGATCGAGCATTCTGGTTTGATCAATAACCCTTATAAGGGCAAAATGCATTTTTTCTAGTTCTGGTTCAATTCGCTCACTAATGAACCACCAAACATAATATATGAAATATCCCATACCGACGGACATAACAACTGGAAACCCATAATCAGAAACTAATTGTACTACATCCATTTATGCCACCAGTCGAAATAATGACCAACTATTATAAACACTAGTACACCAATGGCTAGTAACAGACCATACCATGTTTCTGGATCTCTCCAGTCTTGTCCAGCCTGTATTGTTTTCCATACTTTACCGTTTATTCTAGTCTCGTCTGACATCGAGTTTGCCGTCCTCTACAAAGTTTTCGGCACGGGAGACCCTCTCGATATCTGGCCTTAATTCCAAGGCACTACTTACAAGTAAATCAATTTTTACCATTTCATTACTCATTGTTCTTGCACGATTTTCCAAACTTTCACAAAATATTGTAAGTGTTTTTATCTGGTCTATTATGCCTTCTAATATTTGTTTTATTACTAAATATATGAAAAATGCCATAACAACTGATCCTGCTATGGGTGCTCCTAATTCTCCTATAATAGTAAATATCTCATTCATATAACTATTTATAAGATCCAGAAGTCTGGCTGGGGATTTAATCGGGGTTGAACACCCCGATTGATATTAGTTTGTAAAACCTACAGAAACAGCCTTAAATGCAGAACCACCTTCTAGGGTTTGCGCAGGATCTTTCTGAATGTTAACACACTCGTATTGTTTTAGTGTAACAGTTCCGACTGTAGTTGAGCCACTTTTTAATGTGACTAGGCCAGCACCGCCAGAATTATAAATCCTAACACATCTAGCAAAACCAACATTTGTGGCTGAAGTTAAATCGGTTTCTGTACCTTGTAATAATAGTGTACTAGCCATATTTCCTCTCCATTTCTTCTATTGTTAAATGCCAATCAGAATGTCGGAAATATCCTCTTTTCTCATGACACCAATACCAACCCTTATGTTTTTGGGGGTCGGGATTGTGATAATATCTCATATCGCCTCTAACCTCGACATAAGCCTTTCTGCTCGATTCGTCACTTGTTTGTACCATCTTGAATCTCTGCCTTCTACAGCAGCCTCCTTCCAATCTCCACATTGCAGCGCTGCGTTGTGCTTTTTAAATTTACTCAAGCGCGTGAGTCCCATATTAAACATCATGTTTGCGACGATCTGTTTTACCTCTTGTGGATAACCATCCCATCCATCATGTAATTTTTTGCAATCTTCTATTACAGTCTCGACATCTTGTTCAAAGCATGTTCTAACTCTATCCTCTGAGACAGGAGTACCGACCGGTAAGCCATGTTCTGCGTCTCCTTCGATAACCAAGTGTCCAATGCCAAATGTAGCATAGCCAAGGTGATCATGATAAATTTCATTTACTTGTCCCTCGTCAATAATTAATTGCTCTCTTAATTGATCAACATCAATCTCCGTTTCTTTGTCTCTCCAAAACATATTATACCTCGATATAGTTTCTTATATAAGCTTTAACGTGTGTTATCTTTTTCATTTCAGTATTATATACTGCGCCCCAATATAATAAATTTGAATTAAGTGATTCATCGGTATATGGTATTGCCATATCCATGTCTTTACACCACTGCGATCCATCTGCATAATTCAATTTAAAATACACGTCGATATTAGGATTCATTTCTTTACTTGAATTATATATAACTGCAAAGAAATGATTACCATAAACTGGTATTAATTGTTCTATTTCATTTGTAACTTCTGAATGTGATTCTTGCATTTCTTCTTTTTGCAAGACAACTTTCATCGCTACTTCTTTTGTAACTTTATCAAATTTTAAACCATACCATGGCATAGTTTTTTCATAATCAATACCAAAATTGGATTTTATTGTATCACTAGGTTCTCCCATTTCATAAAAAGAAATACTTGGATTTTTATATGGCACTCTTACAGGTTCAAACTCTGATACTAAATTACTATTTGTGGATTTATAATCTGATACATAATCTTCCCAATCAGCCTCTAATTTATCCACTATTGTAGAACCTTCAGTAGTATTAATACTCCAATCTTGTCTTACCCTACTTCCAGCCATGTAAACATCATCTCTACTACCTTTATCTGCATTCTCTTGTAGTAAGGTAAGTAATTTATAACCTTGACCATATGCATCTTCGTAGTCACATAATGCAGCCTTTTTACTTTTAACAACATCCAATGCATCATTGGTATATAACATTGGTCTTTCTATTACATTACCAGAATCATCAGTTAATGTAATTATTGGTCTTTTAGGATTTGGTATTCCAAATCCATCTTGGGTAGTAATAGGATCAGTATTAAAATATTCGTAATTCATTATACAATCTCTATAAAATGTACTGCGCCGTTGGTCGTACTAAAGTATGTGCTATAACTATATGTTCCAGACCAAGTCCAAGTCTTAGTAGTGCTTGAACCACTTGCAGTACTTGCAGCTGTTCTATTTAATGTTAAATCAGGAGAACCACTAGCATTACTTTGATTTAAATAAATCTTTATAGATGTCCAGCCTGAATTTGCTATATTACTACTACTGGTTAGCGTAAATATCATGTTACTGGAATTAATAGTATATAAATTACTCCACGTTACAGCTTGACCATTACTTAAATTAAATGTGCTATCTCCAACCGAACTACCCGATGTTAAAGCACCATAACCTGATGCAATATAGTAACCTCCACCAGTATTATAATAACTTGTCATTGTACTAGAATGTAGGGTATTTGCAACAAATGCTTTACCAAAAAAATCGGAAATCTTTAATGTCCCACTCGTAGGAATACCTGGAGTAGCATGATCAAATGCGCCATTACTACCTTTATAATAATGAGAAAGATGAACATTTGAACTATCGTTTCCGCCAAACTCTTCAGCAATACCGTTATTATATGTAACATTACTTGCTGATGTGATGTATACCCTTGTTGCTCCTGATGGGTGACTACCAAATGTTATAACATTATCAGCAGTATTTTCCCAAACCCAAAGTGAAATCGTTCCATCATACCTATAATCTGCAGCTGATCTGGTTACAGTTATACCATTACCACTATTATCATAAAAAGTAATCTGATGAAATGTATTAGCATCATTAGCCGCATTACCTTCAATTCCAAACCAAATTAAATTTGCTCTATTCTGCGATGCTCCAGCACCAGAATCATTATTCGTATTCTGTACCATGCCTATATCACTAATTTGACGGGTAGTACCACCATAATCAACAAATGTACTAGCACCAAGACTTCCTAATGAACTTGCTGAACTTGCATTTAAACCTAATTGAGTAGANGCCCAAGTACCATCNCCACTACCAGAATTATTATTCATATATGTATGTAAATTTCTTCCTATTAAGGAATCGAATCCTGAAAACCCACCATTAAATGGTGTTGAATGGCCAGAGTCATGATATGCTGAAGTTGAAGACCTTTTATATACATATGCTGTACCATCTGCTACAACATCGGAAGCATATTCCCAATAACCTGCTTCTCCTTCATAGAAGTTCTTATATGCTCTAAAAAGTCCAAAAGATGTATCCCCTGCCAGAGATAACGAATTATACCCTGTATCAAGTAATACATTTGATGATGGATTGGATCCAGCATCTTGTAATGCAAGTGCACCGGAACCGCTAGGTAGTAAAGCCATTACTTAATTATCCCTGAAATTAAATCCTCAAACTGCTCTATTTTCTCTACACGATTTGGCCAGAGAATATATTCCTTTTCTGGATTCTTTTTAAGATTAGTTAAAAGAGGTAATATTGCATTATACAATTTATTAAGTTTCTCTTCCGTTTCCTGCAGAGATGCTGATGCGCTAGATGCTTCAGTAGTAACTTTTTGTACTGCCTCTAATTCATTTTCGTCTACAGCCGTAAACCCGAAATCAAAATCTAATAAATCTGCCATATTTAATCCTCTATATTATTTATATTCCCATTCTTTGTTTTTCTGGGTATATTTTTCTTTTTATTCGGAATAACTTGATGACGCTTGAATGGACTGTCCTTATCGAATAGAACCCGATGATACCTGGTCTTGTGTCGATTCATCCTCTCCATATCTGCCTCTATCCTCATTACCATCCCAATTTAATTCGGTTAATGCTTTTTGTTTTTTCTTCTGGTCATGGCCAAAAATATTATCATAATTTTCCCTATATTTTTTGCTAGGGGTCTTTGACTGAATTGCATCACCAGTCACATCATTTTTAGTCACCATTGCTACTCCGGTTATTGTTTGGTACTTCTATTTATACAAGTTGGATGGTGGAGCTGATAGGAATCGAACCTACGACCTACTGCGTGCAAGGCAGTCGCTCTCCCTACTGAGCTACAGCCCCATATTGAATAACGGTCATACACACTGCTATTGCTATAGCAAATATGATAATCCATTTTATGGTATTGAATATTCCTTTAACAAAAGTATTTAATATATTCATTCTTGATTATGCCTCGGGTCTTGGGCCTGTTCTTTTTTCTTCTTTTCTAATTCTTCTCTGATTTTTAAATCTGACCAACCACTTTCAATATGCATACCAGCTGGTAACCTAGTTTTTTGTTGCTGTTGTGGTTGTGCCATTAGCCTTGACCTCTATATTTTTTGTAAGACCTTTTTTTGGACTTATTCATTGTGGACATCGCAATTTTTACACTACGACCTCTTCCCCCACGGCCACTTGAGCTGCACTTTCTTACAGCCTTATGTGTACTGGTAAATGCTCCTTTACTCTTTGCCAAAAGTCACCCCTCCTCTCCTGACCAATTCATTCTTGATTTTTTGTTTATCTCTTGGTCTTGTATTACTATTATTATACTTTTCAATAAGTTCTTGTTTAGAAAACTTCTTGATATAAGGATGATGAACGGTTACCTTTTTAGTGGCCCTGTCGATTGTTTTATGCGATTTTCCTAATTTTATTGGCATAATTCTCCTTTATTCAACCAATGACAAAAAGTCATCGAAAACATCTGGGTTATCTTTACATACCCTTTTAATGTTTTTTGTTATTACTTCGAGGGCTTTTTTATCGCCCTCTTCCTTACATTTTTCAATGCGTGCTTTAACCTTATCGAAGTCAAACTTGTCGACATCGTAGGTTTTAGGTTTCCAAACGATTGTAGAATCTTTGTCGATTCCTCTATATCTGATTTTAGTTCCAGAAAAACTCATAATATACTCCTTAATTTAATCCAATTGCTTGCATGATTTGTCTTTCATACTTTCTGTTAACGCAGGTACATTCCATAGTTGCAGGGCTTCTTCCCTCACAAAATGCAATATACTTTTGTGGGCACTTAAAATCTTTAGGACTTATTTTTGTGTCATACAGACCACCGCCACTATTTACACACCCTGATAACAAAACAAATATCCCTAAGAACATTGCCAATTTCATACATACTCCTTATATTTTCTCGCCATTTTGAAAACCCCTAAATGTTTTAAATCTAGGGAACCTTAAACTGTATTCTCCATTTTCTGCCTGTGTTATTGCATCGGCCCTTATTTCAACAACGTCACCTATAATAACGTCTCGGTTATCCCAAAACATATCACGCTGTTCATCTGTAAGACCTGAACCCACATTAACAGAAATGTGAATACCATCATCTACACCTTCGCAAACCAGAGCACCTGTTGTTCCTGCAAACTTNCCCTGACCTTCTTCGATGTCAATAATTTCTAGTGAAACCTCAATAATAGGTTTTACTTTTAACCATGCTGGTGACCTTTTACACTCGTAAACAGAATCGACAGGTTTTACCATTAACCCTTCGTAACCATGATGAATGGCCTCTTTATTCATGTCTTTGAATATCTGTTGTCCTTTTTCTGTATCCAAGTCCACTAATTCCCAAAATACTTCTCTGATACAATCATCAAAAGTCATGTCACCTAATATTTCTTTTCTTTGTAAGGTATTTAGTGTGCCTATACCTTTATTATATTCTTCAAGATCCAATACATCAAAGAGTGCAAGATATGCGTCTGATGTATCAACATCTGTCTTTCTATATACTTGTTTCATTAGAGCTTGAAAATTATCACTCATAATCTCGCCATCAAAAACCATATTATTAAAATGTGGTTTACTTAGAGCCTCTTCGATATGAGGAAAGTTAGGAAAGACCTTACCGTTTCTACTATAAAGTGTTGCAGAGTTATTCTGTACAATGGCAATACATCTTACACCATCATACTTGTTTTCGATAAGACATTTACCTACCAGCCTTTTTTCTTCTTTCGCGCCGTCTCTGGCCAACATACATCCGAATACTGGTATTGTACCTTTTTGGACTTTATTAACAGTTTTCTCTGATACACCACATTTTAAATCCTTAAGTAGGATTCTGCTGTACCAATAATTCCATGCATCTTGTTCACAAATGGCCATGGCATTTAGAATTGCATCTCTTGCTGCATGTCCAGTTAATTCTCTGTTCTGTAATTTATGAACAAGTTGTTCAAATTCTGTGAATGTAAATTTTAATTCGGTTGAATTATCTGGTTCTTTCTTTACTTGAACTTCACGTGTGCCAAAAGTAATTAAAGGATCCAATGCAAATTGTAACCCTTTAACAAATTCTTGGTTGTCCATATGTTTTGTAACAACTTCCTCTTTAAATAACCTACTGTTATCTGATTCGAGTAGTTTAATTATTTCCCAAGGTTTCATAGTTCTCCTATAATGTGCTTGTAAATATGTTTCCATTTCCAGAATCTTGGTATCTCGCCATTATAATATGCATTGTGATCATGGGCAACTATAATAGAATTTAGGCCTAAGTCTTGGCCGACTTCTGCATTCTTTGGTTTATCCTCAATCCAGAAACAACCGGTGTCTTTATATTCTGCAAGAACCTCGTCCTTATCGGCGCCACATGGTAAGTATTTGAAATCATCCCAGAGGTCTTTACCGAATAGTAATTCTAGGTTCTGTGTTCTTAATTTCTGAGCATACTTGTTTTTACTTAGTGATGTGATACAATGAAATTGGAAACCATGTAACATGTGTAACCTTTTCATATAATAAACAGCATCTCTTAGTGGAGGTAAAAATGCAATTGCAGCAGAGGCATTAAATTCTTCTACAAAAGTGTGTCCTTGTTCTCTTGTAAAACCGAATCTTTTACCTACGTTATACTCTGATGGGTGTAGGGTTGGAAACCCTTTGTGATGCATGAACTGTGTAAATGCGTATTCCCAGTTACATAATACGCCATCACAGTCCACTAAAATTATATTTTCTTTCATGTTTCTCCTTATCATATGTGTATATTATAATACATTTTTCTATATTTGTCAACACTTTTTTTAAAAATTTCCTACTTTTCTGTCAACAACTTGATTTACAGTGATGCCATGTGATCTCCACATATCTACAACCTTATTCCTATCGTCATATACCAAGTCTGGATTACCACCTATAGCATTTCTTATTTCGACCAATACATCACTCTTGAATTCATCATCAGGTCTGTAATCACCGTCTGGTCTTAAAAACAAGATAGGTTCTTGTATACCAATCCAATCTTGTATTTGTTTAATTGTTATATCCTTTTCTGTAGTATTTCTAGCAGATACGAATATTACAATATCTCCGTTTTGTATGTGTTTCTTTGCAGCATCGCATACCCACTGGATAGGGGTATCGTTTACCGTTGCTGCCTTAAAGGCGGGCCAATCGACTTGTTGGGACCCATCTACAAACTTTCTTCTGTGTTGAACGTCTGCGATAGTCCCATCAATATCGAATATAATGTGTTCTTGTTTCCTTATCATGTGTATATTATAACACATTCTAAGGGTTCTGTCAACACTTTTTTTAAATTTTTATCTCTTTTTCCGGAAGAATAAAATGTGTTTCCAAAGCCATTAACTTATCTTCAAATTCTGCAATCTTTCCGATCTCAGCAGATATTGTTTCCATAATATCGTTATGTTCTCCAACACCTACAGGGTTAGTCAGAAAAACCTCAACGTTCATTTTATGTTTTGCAATCTCTGCATGATAATGGTTCTTTAATGCAGTTATCATTCTTTCTCTCATGCTACAAACTCCTCTCCTGGATTCCACTCGCAACCTGTCAAGCCTCCGGCCTTAAGTGCAAGTAGAGTTCTTAATACTTCCTTGGCATTTCTTCCTGTATCCAATGCATTGATGGATACGTGTTGAATTACCATGGTTTTATCATAAATAAATGTTGCCCTATAACAAACACCTTCGTCTTCATTTACAATACCAAGTTTATGTGATAGTCCTAAACCACAATCTGCCGCAAGAATGTGATTAATATCTCCTATTAATTCATTATCTTGTTTCCAGGCTAGTTTGCAGAATTCGTTATCACCACTGATACCGACAACATTCGCCTCTTCTACCAACATATCCATTCCTGCAATTTCTGTAGGACAGATAAAGGTAAAATCTTTTGGATAGAAATAAACCACACTCCAATCTTTTTTGTGTGGGCTATATCCATTCTCGATCTTCACTTCGACAAATTCATTATTTTCGTCGACACCCTGCAAAGTACACGCAGGGAATTTATCTCCAACTGTTAACATATTATCTCCTTTCTCCAAATATATGTTCTCGTTTCTTTTCGAGTTTATATTGTTCAATTACTTCAAATAAAGGTTTTATCCAGTTATCTCTATGTTCTATAAAGACCTGGGGTAATTCGTTATCAACAGCAATCATAACAACCAATTGTGTAATGGGCATTCCGGTTCTTTCTTCCCACATGACTGCATAGGCAGCACATTGCATAAAGTATCCAGATATCCATTCCTTCTTTTTTAGTTTACGAGATGTCTTGTAATCAACAATTGAATTCTTGCCATCCCATACACCAACACAATCCACTCTACCAGCCAAACCTAAATGTTCGGAATATAATGGAGCCTCTTGTGCATAAACTTTTTGTAAATTATTATCCAATACATCTTTTACATCATAAAACGATTGTAATATATTGGGCATAACACCTTCAGCAAAATTAGGATCATTATTGACATATCTTTCCAATAGGTTATGTACTTCGGTTCCTCTTGAGGATGCAATACGTGATACCTTATTTGCCTCTTCCTCTCCTACTCTTGCCCTCCATGCCTGTATTGCCTCTCGACTTAATATAGACAGAACTGTTGTAATAGAAGGATAAGTATTACCAGTAGGATCGGTGTAGACTCGACCACCAGGCCCAGTCTTTGCAACCAAATCATTATATCCCAAATCAATAGCTTCATGTTTAAAATGTCCCATTTTCTACCATTTCCTTTGTCATTATAAAGTCCCTTACAAGACCACTTCTGACAATATCTTCCCATGTAAATTCTATTCTATCGAATAGTTTCATATTTTCCAATATGAGTATGAATCTTTCCATACCTTCTCTATCTCCAGCATTTCTAAAATCAGATTGATAATAATCACCAGATAATATAATTTTTGTATTATGGCCTAACCTAGTAATCATAGAACACAATTCATGATATGTAAGGTTCTGGCACTCATCAATTAACATGATACAATTATTAAAAGTCAATCCCCTAACAAAAGATGTAGTAACAAATTCTATATTTTTAGATACTTCAAGTTTTTTCCATGCATCTCTGTCATCAAATAAATCTGTTACGATATTTTTATATGGTACTTTATACGCATCTTCCTTTTCTTCTATTGTGCCAGGCAAAAATCCTATGTCCCTAGTAGGTACTGCAGACCTGACTATGATCAATTTTTCTTGTAAGGTTTCTTTATTTAGAACATCTTGCAATGCAAGGTATGTCGATATAAAGGTTTTACCTGTACCAGCTGAACCAGATAATACCAAATTAAATCCTTCTTTCCAAGACTTAAATGCAATCTCTTGATTTTTTGTCATTGGTTCAAGTGTTTTTAAATGTTCCAATCTTAACTTGGAAGGTTTCTGGCTCATTTTGTTTTTATCCTGTGTCTGTCTCTTGGTGGCATTCCACCCTTTATTCTGTCTTGGACTTCTTTCCATCCGTCTCCAGCCTTCTTCAATACATTTTCATTTGTGGAAAAATTTAGTGCCGATATCTGCTGCACTAAATCTGGGTTATCCTTTTTAAATTGGTCAAGGTCTTTTATAGACATTGTGTATTCTTTTACCTCACCAGTTTTTATATTTTTGAAATCGTAACTAGGCATAATTGAACCATTGTGGGACTTGTCTTTTAGTCCAATCCATTTTAAATCGTTTTTGTTTTGTCTTGTAGAATGCACGATAGGACTTTACTGGATCCTCGAACATACATTCTGGGTTAGAGCCCATGGCAAGTTTGAATGGAGTATAATCTCCTACTGGTATATTTTTAGGTAATAGTCCCAACTCTAGGCCTAGTTTAGTTTCTGTTGAATGTGTTTTACCATATCTGTATGTATATTCTCTGCAGAGGGCAATAAAGTGCTCGTAGTGCCATCTGTAATTGGAAGATGATTCTCGGGTCCATACAGTGCATGGATGATTGTGATGTACGGCTTTGTACAATAGTTTTTCCCTTCTATCGGGTAACTTGTAGTATTTTACGATTCTTTTGCCAGACTTGGATGGTCTTTGTTCGATAGACCCATCTAGCATTCTGTGCACAGTGGATAGCATTTGAGCAGATTCTACAATCATTTTAACCACATGCTTGTCACATTGGTCTTGTGCCGCTTTGATTGGATCTTTGTGCAAAATAAAAATATTCATAATATGTATTATATCAAATTATAATGTATTTGTCAACCCATAAATGATACAAAGAAATTTCTTAATAAAAACATCAGGCCGACGCCATTTAAGAGCACTAATGCTCTATCTTTCCATAGTATTGATACCCATAACCATAATGATATACCAATAACTGATAGTCCTAAATCCCAAAATTGTAATCCATCAACGCCTCTTATTGACATTGCAGCCAATATAAATGCTGAGGCAATCCATTTTATATACCAGTCAAGAGTATATTTCGGAGTGACTGATTTATAAATTCTTTTGGAATTTTTGAGTTCTTCTGGTGCAAATTTTTGTTGTTTCATAATTATATGGTTATTGGCCCTGTCACCAGGGCCGCAAACCCTGTGTGTTAACCTCCTTTTACTGAATCCATTTGTTCGATATAGTGTGAAAGGTATTGTATTTTTTTACCCATCTTATATGCGAGAGCATCTTTACCTTTCTTTTTCAGTTTACGTTGATAGTATATGGCCTCTCTGTGATCTTTTTTGAGGCGCTCAATTTGTACATGCATATTTCTTTCTCCATGGTTAATTGAATTCTATCATGATATAAAGGTTATTGTGTTATAGGCATTCCTCCATTGTTATTGTTTTCATTTTTATTTCACAATAAGGTTTGGCCAGACTTCTCTACAAAGAAGTTTGGTTATCCCCTTATAGTTAAAACTCTTATCTTTGGCCTTGATTAACATTTCTGCATCATCGCCATGAATTCCTTCCAGTAAGTTGATGAACATAGATTCTCGTTTCATTTGATTCATCTTTGTATATGGGCCTTTAAAAAAGTACACAAATTCCCTGTGTCTTTTATGTAGGGTTGCAAAATTATACCCATCGGGCGCGTCATCTTTTTTGTAAGGCGGGGTGCCTTCAGGTAGAAGTGATACGATATCATCGTCATAATTGATTCTAATAATATCTCTTAATGCTGGTGTATCGTGTTCTTTGAGATACGCCATTCTTTCTTTTTTGGTTTTTAACTTTGAAGTGTTTCTTAACACTTCAGATATTAGTAATTTTCTAGCCATTGTAAAATTCCTCCACGACTTCAATCAGGTTGTTACATCTTTTTTTAATTAAATAATTCAAAACTTTCATCTTCATTGCCGGTTTTTGACTATCATAATTATTTATAATGTTTTGCTGAATGTCTTCAGGAATTTCCGACAAGTCGATTAATTTTTTGTTTCTTTGATAGTTACGATATACCTCTTCGGACATTGCAGACCTGAGGTCATCCGACCTTTCTAACCAATCATCTATCCTAGTTTGCCTTAGAGGAGTTTGTTTTGATTCTGAAATAAACGTGTCATCTTTTGATAATACGTTAGGTACTCCATCACCTGCATCTCCTCGCATGATGTGATTAAATAGATAGGTTCTTGGATTAGGATCAGTAACTGCCTTCTTTTGGATAGGTGACCATTGTTTTACGTTAGAATATTTTTGTAATTGTATGAAGTCTTTGTCTGATGAAACAATCATTACAGGTTCGTGTTGTCCGAATTCTTGGGTACGGTTTGTAAGAGCACCGATAATATCATCAGCCTCACAACCTTCCATGTGTAATACTTTATAGGGTAAATTTTCACGTATCTCGTCTTTGACTAAATGTAGAATACGGAATATTTCTTTCCAATCCACATCGGATTGGCCATCCCTACCCTTTCTTCTCATGGCCTTATATTCGGGAAAATATTCCCTACGCCATGTATTCATACCATCTGCACATATAACCATTTGGCCATACTCTTCTCGGTATCTTTTATTATACATACGAATACTGTTGAGTATCATATGTCTTATCATGTTTTCATCATTAAGTTTTTGCACTATGATGTTGGATAGTGCGATCTGACTATAATCAAGTAGTATCATCGTTTCTCTTTTGCATTTCAAGTATTGTATCGTAAGTACGATCCAGTTCAGTATGTAAATTATGCTTTATACCCAGATATCTAAGAAACATAGAATTAATAAGATTTGCAATAACATACATATCTTTTGCTTCTGGGTTCTTTGGATCTCTGAAATTAAAATCGTCAAATATTTCTGGGTCCATTTGAGGTACATTAGCTATGGCAGAGTCAATTTCATCCATCATAATTTGTGTAAGGCCTTCAGCCTCGTCAACACATAGAGAATATATATCCTCTTCTGCCTGTATCTGTTTCTGTCTACGTTCCATTGGGAACTCTATAATATTTGACATAATAGTATATTATAACATGCTTTTTTGCAAAAGTAAAGTGTTTATTTAATTAAATTTTTGACTGTTTGGCCACCGATTTTACAGGATATTATTCCATTATAATAATCTTCGGTAAGTAAAACCTCTCGTTCAAACTGTTCTTTGGCCTCGAAATATGCACATTCCCCTTTGGTCTTACATAAGTGTAATATTTCTCTCGTAAAGTGTTCGGGACCAAGTCGGTCTACGTCCTGAACCAGATATTTATTGGAACCCCAATACCCTTTCCAATCTGATTCAACTTTCAGTCTTTTTCTTCTTTTCCTCGTTTTCGTTATCGGCAATGTCTTTTGACTCCAAAAGAATTTTTTGCCAACATATTTCTTTTGATTCTTTAGGTTCGTTATCAGATAGACAAAACCATACAGATCTGCGTGAGTATAATCTTCTGGCAGCTGGTACTCTTCGCCTTGATATACCCATGGATTATCCGTACTCATCATATTCTTCGTCGTAGTCGTCTCCATAATCATCATCCCAATCGATACTTGTATCCCAATCAGCATTATCAAAAGGTTCTTCGGACGACATACCACAATTTGGACAGAATCTATCTTCTGTATCGTAACCATCTTCCATGGCTATCTTTGATCTTTTATAACAATGTTGACAATCAAATATAACCCAATTATCTGGTTCTGACATATTTTCCTCAGCTTATTTTTTGCTTAAGTTGATCGAATCCGCCAATCTTTTCACCCTCTAATATTATTTGTGGAAATGTTCTAGCGGTAGGAAACATTTCTATCATTTCTTCTCTTGTAAAATCTTGCCCTAATTGCTTATATTCAAACGGTACTTGTTTTTGAGTACATAATACCTTTGCCATATCACAAAAAGGACACTGTTCTTTTCCATATATTGTAACCATTTTATTTATCCCTTAAAAAAATACTCGTTGAGGAGCATTATAGAGGCCATTAATCCCATCATACCTATCTGTATTAGGGTAGGATATACTACAAACATCCTCATAGGATTCCATTCACCTCTATTCCAATAATCCTCTTGGCGCCACGCCTCTATTTCTTCTGGTGTGGCTTCTCTAGGTTTATTTAATTCCAATTCAAGTTGTTGTTGATATCCACTCATTACGTTTGCAGCATCATCTACTGCACTTGGCAAATCTCTTTTCCAAGGATCACTCATAATGATAATCCACTAAGTGTCTTTTTGTCAACATCTTGTTTCACACCGCCGACCACATAAGAACTAATTTCAGTTTCTTGTGGTGCGACTTGGACATTTCCACCTGATATCCATTTTTCAGTCCATGGCAATGGATTTAATTGTGGTACTGAATATGGGCATGGTAAACCAATGGCTCTCATTCGTTTACATCCTATCCATTCTATATAGTCACTAATTAGTTTCTCGTTTAAACCAATCATAGAACCATCTTTAAACAGATACTTTGCCCAATCTTTTTCTTGTTCTATTACATTAGTAAATAATTTTACTGCATCATCTTCCATTGATTTGGATATTTTTACAAAGTCCTTATCCTCTTGTAACATCTTTTTAATTATAGTGGTAGTAGCAGCAAGGTGGATATTCTCGTCTCTGGCAATAAATTTAATAATCTTGGCATTACCTTCCATTTTCTTTAACTCTGCAAATGCCCATGAACATGCAAAAGAAACATAGAATCTGATTCCTTCTAATGCATTTGCACTTAACATACACATCCACAATGCCTTTTTATGATCCATTTTATTAGTAGCAGAATTATTACAATTTACTAAATCATCATAATATTTTGCAATGTCGTTTCCACAATCCAAGATTTCTTTTATATCCAACATATTGTCAAATACATAAGAGGGGTCAGGATACACATTCCTAATAATATGAGTATAAGATCGAGAGTGTATAGTTTCAAAGAAGGACCAAGTTTCAATCCAGTTTTCAACTTCGGGTAACGAAGCAATAGGAAGGAACGCAATATTAGGGGCCCGACCTTGAACAGAGTCAAGTAATATTTGCCTCTTAAGGTTAGAAGTGAAGATGTGTTTTTCGTGTTCCGTAAGCCCATCGAAATCCTTTTTATCTTTTGAAATATCTACCTCTTCGGGTCTCCAAAAGAATCCAAGTTGTTTCTCTGTTATCTTATCTAACTGTGGGTATTTTAAAATATCAAATCTTTGGATATCCACTTCCTCATCCAGAAACATTGTTTTATCTAAATGGGATTTTTTATTTTTCTTTAAAATCATATATTATCCTTATATTGTACATGAGTCGCAATCTTCTTCGTCGACATTTATAATTTCTAGTTCATCAACTAGTTCTTCTTTTAATTCTCCAGCACCATCATTTGTATTGAAGTAATAAAGTTGTTTTAATCCATATTTGTAAGCAGTAACAAGATCCGTTATCATTGTAGACATCGGTATTTTATTATCTTCAAATAATTCTGGATTATACGAAGTGTTTACACTAATGCCCTGATCCACATATTTCTGTAAGATAGCACATATCTTCAGGTAACCATCAGGTGATTCCTGTTCCCAGAGTAAGTCGTACTTATTCTTTAAGTGGTGATATCCTGGTACAACCTGTGCCATGACACCATCCTTACTCTGTTTGTATGATACCAGAGCTCTTGGTGGCTCGATACCATTCGTACTATTAGAAATTTGTGCGGATGTTTCTGCAGGCATTAATGCCATTAGAGTACTGTTCCGAATACCCGTAATTTTGAGTTGAGTTCTCAGCTCGTCCCACGGNAATCGTTCAGTGTGCCCTATTAAATTATCTATCGCACTCTTATATGTATCAATTGGGAGAACTCCATGGCCGTATTTTGTCTCATTATTTAAAGAAATTTTACCTTTTTCTCTTGCCAAATCGGCAGATGACTTAATTAAATAATATGACCATGCCTCTGCATATTCATCTACAACTTTAAATGCTGAATCATCATATTTGAAACCTCTCTTTGCTAAGAAATAGGCGAGGTTGATAATCCCCACCCCAAGGGGGCGTCTAGATAGTGTACCTCTTTTTGCTGCTTTAACTGGATAATCTTGATAGTCGAGTAACTCATCAAGAGCACGGACAGCAAGATCGCAGTATTTCTTAAATTCTTTTGGCTCATTTATTAACCCCCAATTAATTGCTGATAATGTGCACAAAGATATTTCCCCTATATTACCCGACAAATCGCCATTTAGTGGTTGTGTTGGTAAATCGATTTCACAACATAAGTTGCTCATTCTGATAGGTGCCAAATCTGGCATAAATGCTCCATGGTCATTTGCATGGTCAACATTCATTAAATATATTCTGCCAGTATCTTTTCTTTCTGTTAGAAACTGTGAGAATACCTCAAGGGCTGGTAATGATTTTTTACGAATACTGTGAGCCCTTTCGTACTTTTCATATAATTCTTGGAATTTATCTTGGTCTGCAAAGAAGGCCTCATATAATCCAGGCACATCATTGGGGTCAAAGAATGTTATATTACCACCTGTTAACAATCTTTCATACATTAATTTATTAAATTGGAAGGCATAGTCCATATGCCTAACTCTGTTTTCTTCTGTGCCTTTATTGTTTTTCAATACAACAAGGTCTTCAAATTCATAGTGCCATACTGGTAAATAAACAGTAGCTGCTCCACCCCTTACTCCACCTTGACTACAAGATTTAACTGCAGCCTGAAAGTATTTAAGGAATGGTATAAGACCAGTATGCACTACTGAACCATCTCCAACTTTTGCTCCCTCTGCCCTAATTGAACCTGCACCAATTCCAATACCAGCCTTTTTACTAATGTATTTTACAATAGAAGAGGCTGTAGAGTTAATGCTATCAAGGCTATCACCAGACTCAATGAGAACACAAGAACTAAATTGACGGGTTGGCGTCCGTACACCTGCCATAATAGGCGTAGGTAAAGATATAAAAAATTGAGAAATCGCATCATAATACTCCTTTACATATTTTAGTCTTTTTTCCTTTTTATATTTTGAAAATAATGTAGCCGAAACCATCATGTATAACATCTGCGGTGTTTCATAATGTATTTTATTTTTACGGTCTTGTACGAGATATTTACCTCTAAATTGTTCCATACCAGCATAAGTAAAATTATCATCTCTTTCGTGTTTGATATATTTGTCCAATTCATCGATTTCATCACGAGTATAATTTTGCATGATGGCGCCATCATATACATTTCTTGATATGTTTTCAATGATTAAATGTGCTAAAGGCCATGGATCGTATTGTCCATAAACCTCTTTTCTTAATTTGTAATTTACCAACCTAGCTGCAACAAATTGGTAATTAGGAGTCTGTTCTGATATAAGTTCTGCAGCTGACTTAATTAATAATTCGTGTATATCATACGCGGGTATTTTATCGTATAATTGTATATTGGCTCTAATTTCGATTTCAGATATAGACACGCCTGTGATATCTGCACAAGCCCACTCCAATACTTTGTGTACTTTGTCTAAATTAAATTCTTGTAATGAGCCGTCACGTTTGGTGACATTGATTTCCATTGCATTAATCCCATTCATCAATATTCTCAGTTAATAGTTCTATTATAACATGCTTTAAGGCAAAAGTAAAGAACTAATGTTATTTATTTTCTAGCTTTTCTATTCTAGCTATCAGATCGGGATATGCATCGAATTCATGTAACTCTTTACATGGGTGTGTATGCTCTTCTAAATGGTCTAGTCTTTCAGCAATAAGAGGATATTGCTTTCTGAATTTTGCGTCTCTTTTTGCAACTTCTATATCATATTTTTCTGCCAGATATTGCATAAAGTTGTTTACATGTTTTTGGAACCAGATACCCATTGTAGTCCCTTGCCACCATTGGTAAAAGGAACTTCCAATAATCGAAGATAAAATAGATTTTAAGGTTAAGATGATAAGCCAGTTCATTTCTCAACCTTGGCTAAGTTTTTAATAGCCTTTACATAATGTGGCATTCCATGGTCAACAACTCCATCAAAGAATTTAAATCTCTTCCATGAGTTCCAAATACCATAGAACATATCAGCCCAAGTTGGTTTAGGAGCTTTATCTCCGAACCTATTAAAATAAATCATTTCTCCATGATGTCTGAATCCTAACCATGCAGGTGGGATTCTACACACGATATCATTATTATTCATAAATCTATAATGTGGGCATTTAATATTCTTCACAAACCTAGGGCCGCCTACTCTCGGAGAACCGAAAGTGAATAATTCTTCTGGTTTGTATCTGGTCGCTGCAATAGTAGCCATTGCTGCACCTAGACTATGTCCAGTCATATAAACATCTTTTCTTACTTTTAATTGGTCATTATGTTCCAATTCTTTTACGATATCCATCCATAAATCATTAACTTCTTTTTGGAATCCACCGTGTACTCTACCACCTGCCATGGCAGTATTTTTAAATACCTTAAGGTCTGCCATCACATCATTTAATTTTGATGGTTCAGTTCCTCTAAATGCAAACCATAAATCATTACGGTCTTTTGCTATAAGGACTTCAGCACCATCCTTACTAATTAATTCTACCCATGCAAAACCTAGTTTCTTTGCTGCTGTTGCTGCAGGTTTAGGGTTCATATAGGCAATTGCAGATAGACGTGCAGCTATTTCTGCTCTATCCCATTTACCCATTTGTTCTTTCATTCTAGTCGTCGCCATTCTCTCCCTCCACTTTAATTTCAATTGCTCCAGCATCGTCATCTCCAATTGTTACATTACGATAATATACTATTACTTCCCCGAGCTGATTAATATATCGTTTAATTTCTTGTGTATTATAAGCCATTAACTCATAATCATCAACAGTCATGGCAACAAATACAATATCACCACCATGATTCTTTTTTATATCATCTATAAACTTGTCAAGGTATGTATATCCCTCTGGATATAAATCTTCCCTTCCTAATTTACAATTTGGTTCTTGTGTTTCCGGATCCTTTAAACAATTTTCAATTATCTTTGTATCCGATACCACATACCATTTAGGTTCTTTTAAATTAATTGCTCTAGGCATTACTGGTTGAACAATATCTATCTGAACCGGTTTGGTTATTATTTCAACTTCCCTTGGGGCTTGTTGTAATAAACTACATCCACTAATCGTTAAGATTGCTAATACGCTGACTATCTGCTTCAATCGCATCAAATGCCTCCTTCGTTCTAGTGTTTGCTCTTTTCTCAATCATACCAGGTTTTGCGCTGGCCAACTTAGACAAGTTATGACGTCTGAATATATCCATGTATTCAGCCATTTCTTCCTCGTATGCTTGATTTCTGACTTGTAATCCTGATAATTCTTTTGAAGTTTTTTCAAGATTAGTTTGAATGGCCTCGATTGTGGCCCTTTGTTCTTGATCCCGTAGGTCTTGTGCAGCAATAATTTTTACTTGCTCTTCCAACTTTACTTTCATTGGAACTACGGATAGATTATAATATAACATAGCGGCCAGTCCCATAGCCCCTATAATTCCCATCAATATTTTTGTCATAATATATTGTCCTAATTTATTTTGCTTTTAGTGCAGCATTCAATCCCTTTACGACCGCCTTTATTTGATTCCTAGGTATTTGGATAAATTTACCATTGTAATTTAATTGAAATCCTACACCTTTACCTTTACCCATTGCAAATCTTGTAATGGCAACTCCTTCTCTATCATATACATCAGTTGACTCTGATACACTTTCATTGGCATATCTTAATGCCTTTTTAACTTCTGGGTGATTTGATAAACCCTTCTTCATCTTTTCTATACCCTTTACAGCAAAGTTCATCGCGCCACCATGATCCAAGGCATATTCTACTGCCTTTTTAACCATTTTATCTTTAACTGGATTTTTTCTAAAGTATACACTAATTTCTTGACCAGTTAATTTAGACCTATCCATTGGGCCAGGTCTTTTCTTTTCTTCTACTGCATCTTCCTTAACAGCAATTGATTTCATGTTTTGTGCAAAGAGTTTCTTATCTTTGGCCTCTGCTCTTGCCTTCTTACGAGCAATCATTCTCTCTACAAACTTTCTCCCCTCTTTGGTTCGACCATCGTATGTTGGTTTTTTCTTTTTTCTTTTTACTGCATCTGCTGGTAATGATACACCACCACCTGCTACAGAATTGGCAGCTGCATCTTCCCAAACGTCTTTAAAATTTTTCATTTAATTCTCCTACTTAACATAGAAAGCACTTTCAAGACATCTCTAGGAGAAATGCCTGCATCAAGCATTGCACGATTTACCTGCCACCAAGTTAAGTTGGTTTTATCGGTTATTTTGCCTTCTTTTATTTCAACCTCGTCGTTTTTATATTTTTTATTTTTCATGCGCCACTGTTTTACTGCATCATTTTTATCGCGGCCTTTTACTTTTACGTTTAAGTCTTTTCCACGAGGGCCTGCTCCGCGCACAGTGAGCGTAAATGTACCTTCACGTATTTGGTTAAACGATTTCATCTTTTTATGTCTCCACTACTTATATATAAATTTTGGTTAGTACGGACGTGTTTTACCTTATATATTGCCGCATTAAATATAATATCTGTAGGTTCTGTATGTTCTTTTACATAAACCTCATCATTAACATTACCAAGCACTTCTCCAATATTAGGACATAATATTTCAGAAGTCAATTTATATGTACCTGGATTTAAAATATCTTCTTTGATAAAGAATACACTTTCGTTTAGTGATTCATCTATATCTTCCAATACCTCATCCAATACCTTTCTTATATCATCTTCTGTAAGATTGGTATTTTCTTTTATTAGAAATAACGCTGCAGCATATGATGCCAACTTTGTTTTTCCAAATGGTAACTTGTTTAGTATTCTTTTTAAATTAAAAACCAATCTATGGAATACTGTATATGTTGCCTTTTCATCAGCCGTTTTTAAATCTTTTGCCTTTTTTAATACCTTACCATTTTTATCAACAATACCAAATTCATACGCCTTCATTTTTTCCCAAGGTGTTACCAACAGCTTTAGGAACCTAAAGGCATAAAATAAATCTGCTGTTCTTGATACTACTCCCATTAAACTTTCCTAAGTACATCTACAATATATGGATCCAAAGGTACTTCCACCTTTTCATCCACTGGTAAATAATTTAAAAATACCAGAAACGGTTTAATGTAAGTCCAATGTTCTGGCTCTATTTTATACCAAATCATTTTATTTGCGGCCGGAATTCCAAATACATTATAAAGAACTATTAAGTGATTTAATATTAACCTATGTTGTAAATCTTCGGTTAATTCATATCTCCTTAAAAGTCTTTTAAGGTATTTAAATCTAGCCAAGTCTTCCTTAAATTCCTGAATATCNAANCATTCAGGATTATTATAATTCTGACTNGCAAACATTTCAAAATTTTTACGATTCAACTCGTCAAATATTTTCATCATATATTATATATAACCTTTAGGCTAAATCAATTAACTTGTTTTTGTACGTCCGCCAGTGTTTTAGCCTTTTTGTCTGCGCCCAAATTTCTTTTTGCAAATGCAATTAGTTTATCTTCTGGCCCAGAAAATACTACATCCTTACCGCCAAATGGTGAAGATTGTGATTTTACAATCTTAATACCTGCAGGTGGTTTTCTTCCAGTCCATGCACTAACCTCTAATTTAGCCTCGGCAAAATGAACTACAGTATCTCTAAATTCTTTAAATGATTTCATTAGTCTGCTTCGTTGTCTGCTTCGTAATTTTTGTCTACGTAATCAAAGAACTCTTTTTTCTTATCACCTTTCAATTCAGCAGGAGATTTAACTCCAAACTTTTTAAGTGCCTTGTCAAAAAATAACTTGTATTTCTTTTGCTTGTCAGACTCTTCAGACTTAGATGGTTTTTCTTTCTTCTCGTCTTCGTCATCAGATACCTTCTTAGGGTTATCCTTATCGAATCCTAAAACCTCTTCAACTTCTTCATCATCTTTCTTTTTCTTCTTAGCATCTATGGCCTTTTGAAGTGCAGGTGGTAATTTACCTTCTTTGGTTACTGAACCATCATTGTTCTCGCCAGACTTCTTGACTGTATGTTTAGCCTTGAATTCTTTTTCACCTTTTGCTCTAGGCTCTTCAGGCGATTCCATTTTTGGTTTATCGTGTCCATATCCCTTGGCGGCATATTTGTCGTGTTCAGCCTTATCTTTGACTTCAACTTCATCTTTACCATCCTTAGAATACATCATGTGAGGATATTTCACTTCCTCTTTTTTATATTTCTTTCCCTCTAGGACATCACTGACTGCACCAGCAACGCTTTGAGTTTTCTTATCATCGAGTTTCATATTTTTCTCCTATTGTATGAAAAGCATTCCCGTAATAGCTGTGGCAGCTGCCGCAATGACTATCCAGAATAATTTATTTATAATATTAACAGTAGAAGCATTTTGTCGCACTAATTCTTCTAACCTATCCACTCTATTTATAAGGGTAAGTATTTGTTCCCCTTGTTGTTTACCAAATTCTGTAAGAGTTATAATCTTTTCTTCAGCACGTGCTAGAGCAATTATGGCCTCTGACATCTGGTCAATCTTTTGCTCAATACGATCAAGACGGGCAGACTGTTCAGCCCTTTGTTCATTTGCTGTCGGCATATCTATAAATCCTACATTTAAGAGGAGTTACCCCCTTGATTAATCTGTGGTACTCTCCTTCTTGTATATCGAATACCATCCCCTTTTTTAGTAACCAAGGTAAGCATTTATCTACCTGAAACTGCCAACCTTCGCCTTCTAAAATCTCTATTTCTCTGTTCTCAGCGTCTCGGTGCCAAACGAATTCTGAATCGTCTTTAGTGGGATCAAACTCCCTTATATCGCCGTCTTCCCAGTACGGCCTACCAAAAGTAAGATCCACCACCTTTCAATCCTAGTTGTTTGGCATATCTTGGTAATCTACACGCCCAATATCCTGCCTTTGTTTTATCGGTCTTTGTACTACACTGATGTCTGGCAGCAAAACTTCTAGCTGCCTCTCTATCGTTAATTTTTGCACTTAATCCAGTTGTATCTCCAAACTGTATTTTTATTACATTGCCTTTATCGTTTTTAACATATACATAGTATTTAGCCTTACCGCCTCTCTTGGGCTGATTTAATTCCACATCCTTACCCTGATACTCTGCCTCTACCATAGGTTGTTCTAGGGGTACATGCTGACCCTCATATATCCCAAAACGTTCTTCTATATGTTCTAAAAAACTATGCATTTTTTCGTTGTCCTTTAATCCATTTTATTGCTATAGAATTTTCTGGCGGTTTCTTTGCCCACGCCTGAATCATCTTATATGCATTCATTGTTGCCTTATCAATATCAGAACCCTCTGAGTTATCAACAATTGTTATTCTTTGTCTAAATAATGCCTGAAATTTACCTATATTCTTTTGTACATCTTTCCACATTTTCTCTACCATATCATCAGGCAAACTTCTAGGTCGCATTTGGTTTCTTTTTAGTGCAGTATCCAAATCTGTATTTACAAATATCATATGAACACCGTACCCAAGTTTTCTAACCATATCAACTTGTCTTTTTATTTTCTTGTAGTCCTTTCCTGTTCCATCAACTACAATTCCCATTCTTCCTTCTAAGGATCTAGCCAACATTTTACCAGTAAGTGACTTTGCAGTAGCCCTTACGGCCTGTCCCTGGGCAGAAGCAATATCATCTGCATCTGTTGTTAATCCAGCCTTTTTCAAACCCTTTTCAAAAGCATCNTCTGAATTTATTAACCTAAACCCTAATGCCTTTAAAGATGTTTTACCAACTATAAATGACTTTCCAGAACCAGGGCCACCTGCAAGAAAAACGGCCTTAAATATGGCTGGGTCGTTTACCCCTTCCATAATATTGAAATGGGATTTAAATTCAATCATTTTAATTTATAACTAAAGGATCTTCCCTTACCTTGGGCCTTTGTGGTTACTTTAAGCCTTACTAGACGAGCAAGGTTATTTACTCTTTCCACATTGCCTTTATCCAAATCCTTTTCCAATTCAGGTTTTAATTTTTGCCATATTGAAGTTAATATATCACCATGTCTTGCAACTAGTGCCTCTTCACTTCTTGATCTTTCAAAGTCTTGTTTCGTAGGTGCACCTTTAGAGCCAGGTTTGCGCATACGCCTACCGCTCTTTCTTTTCTTATGGATATTAGCCCATAGACCATTACCCTCGTTAAATTCTTTGAAAGATTTCATTTCCTTAAATCCATATTTCTTTTTTAACATGTTCATTGCTGTTGCAATTTTTACAGACTTCCAATCTTTACCATAACGCTTTTTAAATTCAGCATCAGGTAAATCTTTGGCCAACTTTTCGAGTTCTTTCTCTCTAGCTGGTGTCAGTTTAAAATCACTCACAGCAAGTACAGTTACAACATTTGCAACATTTACACATTGTTATCCCCTTACCTTCGCGGCCAAGTCTTTGTCGGCCTTACCCCAAGTGCCAGATGATTTAGTAACAAAAGAATTTACTCTTGCCAATCCCCATTGTGTAGGAGTAGTCCCAGGTCTATGACCCGTCCTCCAAGCAGCAACTCCTCTGTTAAATACTTTCCTCAATATACCTAAAGGCATACCAGATTTATCTGCCTTCTTTTTCAGTGCAGCGTCTGCCTTACCTTCTTCCACATTGAAGTCTTCAAATTTTAATTCTCCAAACATTTGCTTATACCTCTTAGTATGTACTGATGGTTTTGTTTTTGCAGTGGCATCGCCTGGTGCCTTTTTATATGCAGCTGGATTATCATCATCCATCTTAGCACCTTTTGCAAAATGTCTTGCTCTGGCCTGTTTAGTAGATTTGGCCTTAATACCTTTATAATAACCACCAGTTAATTTTGGTTTCTTTTTCTTATCTTTCTTATCATCATCTTCTGTCATTGTTTCTCCAGGTGTTGCATTTTTATATTTCTTTGTCACTTTTGGTTCTCCAATGCCGCCAATATTTTCAATTAAATCGACTTGGTCTAACCAAACCCTCTTTTTCCAATCACCAAATTCAACGATAAGATAATTTGATCCACATACTTTTATAGTACCCACATCATTTGTTTCTTTTAGTGCAACTGTATCCCCTACATTAAATAACTTACCTTCAATATATTCTTCTCTCTTTTCAGATATAGGAGCAAGTTTTACTTCAACCTTTTGTTCTTTTAATCCCATGCCTTTTCTTACAGCAAGATATAATTCTTTTGGTGATACACTCTTTGGTAAACCTTTTGCAAATAATGCCATGTTACCATCTGCTGCAGCTTGCCTCATTTTAGAGGCAGACATTCCGGTTACTCCCTCTGCATCTGGATCTCTTTCTCCAGCAGAGATAACCTTAATTTTATTTTTAAACTCATAAAAACCGTGTCTTGATTTTACACCGTTATATTTGTTTAATAGGATATCAAATTCTTTTATTCTATCAGATCCAGCAACCATCTGGACATCAGTATATCCTTGGTCATATAATTTAACGGCAATATCCAATGCAGTTCTTACATCACTATCTGCCATTATGGATCTTGCATGTTTAGGAAACATCTTGCGCAAGAATTTTACTTTCTGTTTAAAATTTAGTGGATTCTTTTTAGGATCCTGTGACTTTGATGCATATATTCTATATGACCCACCTGATACCTTTTTTAATTGCTCAAAAAGTTTTTCATGGCCTGTTGTCGGTGGATTAAATCTACCAAATACAAAAGTCATTTCCCCTTTTGCTTCTTTTAAATATTCGCTAAATTTTATCACTTCTTTCATTATTTTTGCCCCGGCGTCTTTGTTTTTAATTTTTCTCTATCAGCCTTTTTAATTCTTGGTAAAAGTTTCTTTGCAATTTTATTAATGGCACCTTTTTTCTTTGCTAGTTTCTTTTCCAATTCTGCACGTGCAGCAAAAGATAAGTCACTCTTGTCTTTATCTTTAAGGATTTTTTTCATTAAAAGGGTTCTGGCCGCTTTAGTTGCTCGGGCCTTTAACTTTTCGGGGGATGCGAGTTTCTTTGCAGCCTTCTTACGGCCTCTAAGAATTTTTGCTTTATTTCTCCTAAATGCAGCCTTCATTTTCTGGCGTTGTGCCAGAGTGAGTGCTTCATCCAGAGCAATATGTTCTTTGAACGTTAACATTGTATCCTCGGTTACCCATTAGTTAGGATTATCCCAACCCTTTATAATATCTTTGCTAAAATTATTGGCAGAAAATTCTAATCTGTCAACCAGTTTAACAGCGCCACCTTCCATTCGATCTATGGCAACAAAACCTTCTGGGTTGGTTACCTTAAATCCGGATTTAGTTTTTACAAAAGTCCCAATTTTATTAAGACTATTAAGTTTATTTATAATAATTAGTTTACTATCCACCACTAAATTCTGTAAATCAAAGACTTTTTGCAGGTTTTTTATATTATTTTTACTAAAAAACTTTAATAATTCATCTCTTTTTGATATTTGTACGTCCTTTCCTTTCTGTGTTGAACGCTTATCTATTTCTTTTGCATACCTATCATTTACAAACATGACCAATCCTGTTGCATGTTTCTTTGTATCTTTTATTCTTTGGCCGCCTCTGACCATTCTATTATTATAAATGTTAATAATTAAATTAAGCTCTTTATTTGATTCTATTTCTTTTAATACTGATGAAGAAATCTGTCTGAATAATTTACCAGCATCAGATAATTTTTTAGTTACTGCCTCTGTTTCTTTTGCAGTAAATGTTGCCGTACCAGATAAATCAGGCAATGTTGCATCTTGCATCCAAACATTACTTGATGATTTTAATTTAGGTACTATTTCTCTTCCGAATTCTGCTTGCATGGTTTGGAATGTTGCACCACTATATGTTGTGTGCCATACGATACCAATTTTAGCCTTTGAAATTTCTTTAGCAAGAGCACTGTTAGTAGGGACAGCATAAGCAATGGTATTAGGATGAAAAACAATATGACTGACTCCATTTATTTTCTCCTTCTTCAGATCTGATTTATCAAACATGAAATCACCTTGTATCACACCTTTGATACCNAAGTCTTTTAAATTATCAAATGCCAATATTAATTTTTTGGTTAAGTCACCTGATGTATCCGCTTTGATATCCTCATGGGATTTGTATATCTTTGGATTTTTTGCAAAGATACCTTTTTTCGCAACAAAGAATTCTCCAGTTTCTGGATCCTCTCCTGCAAATACGGCGGGGGCGCCGTCCCATTTAACAGTGATATCCACAGGTGATTTTGAATTACCACTCAACATATCCCTCAATGACCTAAGCGCTAGGATAGCCTGGCGCGCCCCCTTAACTCCGCCGTCAAGAATCAAATCCTCAATGTGAGTCATATGAGTATTTTTTCCTGCGGCCTCTGATAAGTAACCTGTTAATGATTTCATCTATTATCCTTTATATAATTTTTTAAATTCATCTGTCATAACAGCATTGAAATTAGGAGCACTTCTAAAGTCTCCTTTATATCTTAATGTAATATTTGCGATTGATACTTTACCAATCATTAAATCAAATTTTAAGTTTGCTGCCGTTGCCCCAGCCTCAAATGCTTGTTTTGCACCTGGGGTAAATACCATTTTAGGTTTGCCTTGAGAGAATAAATCATCCAATTGTGATGTAACAGAATCGATATCCTTATATTCTCCTTTCTCCACTACTACGCCTTTTGATGGCCCATAGTCGCCTATTCCTGTAACCAAAGTAAAATCAAAGTCCACTTTTTGTAATTCTTTAAGGTCAGCCTTGAATATTAATTGTACTAACTGATTTGCAATAAGGTCTCCATTATTGAGAATGGTTTTACCCATCACTTTAAATAATGTTTTCTTGCCTTTCAATACCCTATTGATAATATCATTGGGTACTCTTTGTATATATTGTTTCCAGTTTTTATTTGTGGGTCTATCTTTTTTCAAGTCTTTGATTAATTCTGGCGATAGAACCTTTATTCTTGCTGCCAGTTTAATTACATGGACATAAAAGTCACCAGCATCTTTTTCGATATTTTCTCTTACCTTTTTAAGTGCTGGAGAACCATTTAATAGGCCAGAAAATGCCTTATTAATTAATGTAGGATCTGTTTCTGTTATTCTTTTCTTTTTCTTTAGTGATACTCCTAAATATTTTTTACCTTTCTTAACAATAAAGTCTGATGAATTAAAATCTGTCATTCCATATTTTGTTCTTTGAAATTGTTTTACATCATCATCCCATGCCTGACCAGTAAGGTAAACCATATCAGCACCACCATATCCTGCATCAATAATTGCATTTGCTGCAGATACTGCCTGACATAAATTTGGATAATCTCCTGTAAGAGCATCAACCTGCCCTTGTTTATACCCTTTAACCTTTTTCAGTTGTCCTCTTACCAGTTCGATAAGAGCATCCATTTCATCTGAATTAGTTATTTTATGTTTCTTAGGAAATACGCACAGTGCTGCAGTCATCAATTCATTCGGATCATCACCAGCTGCACTTCTTTTACCAGTTGGTCTGACATTTACATATATGTATTTGTCGAGATCCTTAAATTCTATTGCGTAGTCTTTTTCTTTTCTTGGCCCTGGAACGGGTCCTCGTGAGAGTGCGGGGTGGTCATCAATAATTTTATTTGCAAGAGCCGTAAATTTTTCTCTGTCTTTATCATCTATTAACTGAGAAATAGCCAGCCTTTTACCCGTTTGTTTCTTGGGTCTTGTATCATATTCTATTTCAGAATTGATTGACCCGATTTGATCATCAATATCAGACAATAAATCTAGAGCAAATTTCTTTTCATTGCCCGTGAATTTGAGGTTATCCAAATCCTCTTTTATTTTTTGTCTGTAATGTTGACCAAAACGTTTCATTCGATTGCCCCTTTAAAAAAAATGTGACATATCTATTTATAACATTTTAGTTATCAGCTTCCTCTTTAGGTAGATAAAACGGGTTAGGTTTTATATTACCATACCTATCAAATGCTATAATTTTCTCTCGTTGTAGAGTAGTAAGAGCCTTTTCTGCTCCTTCTCTAATACCGATCTGATATGCCTGGTATCCTGCGCCTATGACACATATACCGAATACAAAAAATTCAATCATCGAGATTCAACCTAATCATTTCAGTTGTATATTCTTGATTTCTCATATGCAATTCAAATTTCATTGCCTCTTTCATAGAAGCAAATAAATATTCTGCAACAACCTTTCCTAATTTATTTTTAGCAATTATTTTAAATGCAGACATATTATTTACCTATATGTTTAATATCCCTTTTGGGAATAACTTGATACGCGCCCTTGTTATATGCAGGGGCAACAGTAAAGTTTTTAGAAGCCTCTTGTTTCCAAGAATCATCTTTATTTGGTTGATATGTAGAATCACCAGTCCAAGATGGATATTTCTTATTGAATTCTTCCATCTCGATTTGTCTTAGATTCTTTTCTGGTTTCCAAGGCTTGAATTCTGTCTTTTTACGCCTTGGTCTTAGTGAAGTTGTTTTTCTTTTACGACCTGAATAATCGTAACGAAGTGAGCCAATATAATTCATAATTTTCTCCAATAATATAAGTGGGAATCTCTCTCATGTTCCCGCGGCCTTCTCGGTAGACAACCCTCAATGCTTTAGTCCGTCCATTGAGTGACGTGTTCTTTTACCAACCAGATGTCCAATGAGCATATTCTTCTGGGCAGTTAAATTCTCCGCAGATGCATTGACCTTCTTCAAGATCCTCATCCTCAACAAAGTGTTCATGTTCCCAGTATTCCTTATCCATGTGGACCTGGCCTTGACATTAAATCGTCAAAAATATTCTGAACAAGAATGTCTCTTAATTGGTCCATATCAGAGGGCCATGAACAGCCAACTTTATCGAGTAGAGCCGATTTTACTTGGGCATCACTCATATCAGCCACTATATCAATTGCCTGGTCGGCAATTCTATCGTTTACAAAATGTGACATATTTACTCCTTATTTTTTAATATAGGTATATTATATCAAATATAAGGTTATTTGTCAACACTTTTTTTCAACTAATTCCTAAAATATCGTTGGATCTGACTACCGATTCAATTAGATTGCCATTCTTATCATAAGTATACACAATCGTGATTTGGTTATCATGGTTAACCTTTACCACTGTCTTCTGATACTCTATATTGGGCAAGTTATATTGAACTGGATACGTTGCCGTTATCTCCATGTCCACTTTCTCCTATTAATTGCCTTTTCTGCACATTTAGGGCATAAGGTTTTACCATATATGAAAGCAAAGTGTAATACTGGGCCAGTATATTTACATTTGTTGCATTTTAAATGGTCTTTTTCCATTCACATATTTATTCAAACTGAAATTCTAGCTGAGGAGAGTTCTGTGTCTTACGAAAGTATAAAGCGCCCGATGATGTAGTGGTTAGAACAAACGTATCTCCTAATTTAAGGGGAGTTCGTTCTACTTCTAAAATTTCATCAGGGTGCACGTCGGTCATTCGTAGCCCAGTCTCGTCAATCATAAAATTGTAATCTACATACAGCATTGTATTTTCCTTATATTGGCGCGCCCGATAGGAATCGAACCTATAACCTACGGCTTAGAAGGCCGTTGCTCTATCCTGTTGAGCTACGGGCGCATTGTTGAGTTTATATTATGTCGTCAAGTGGAAAGATGTTATATATTACATCAGCCACTGCTTTAGCAATCTCAATATGCTCCTTCTGAGTTCCGTTTTCGGATCTGAGTTGAATATAATGTATCCAAGAACGAAGAGTGCCATTAACATACATTCGGGACATTGTCAACCCTTCAGGTAAAACTGCTCTTGCCTGTTCTTTTGCAATTCCAGCCTGAATGGCCCAATCATATGCCTGTCTACATCTTTCGATTACGACCTCTTGATATGATTCCCATACGTAGTTAATAGAATCTTCAATAGGTATACCAATACTGTTCTGTCGATTTTTAGGATCCTGCATTCGTGCTTCTCTCGTAATAAATTCCAAGTCCTTTGTAGGATCTGCATATCTTTGAGAGAATTCTTGAAATGAGAATGACCGATGTCGCAATATTTGTCTACCGATATCTCTTGTGGTTTCAATTTCAAGACATGCACTTACCATTTCTAATGGAGACCAGTGCTTGTGCTTGATAAGATATTTTACTAGCTTCGCAGCCGTTTTTTCGTTGTTTTGATTACTAGGATTAGATACCCTAGCACAATATGCGACCAGTTGAAGGAGGTCATCACTTAATTCTTCTCCCTCCCCTGGTCGACTATATGATATAAGTTTCACATTGAACATATATTAGTCACTCTTCACCAAGGTGTAAACACCCCATGCAAGGCCTACCCATGCGAGTAGTTTGGCGAGTCCGCCGAATAAAATGACAGAACCACAAGCCACAATAAGAGCAAGTCCATCTAAGGATGTTCTCTCTCCCACTCTGTCCATAATCCAGTCTTTTGCGTTTAGTAACATATCCATATATTTCTCCTATATTTTGAAATCCGCGAACGTGTCTTTGGTTTCCCTATCCCCCCACGTTGCGATTGGTTTGTCGGGGATACTGCTTTCGGCCATTATATCTGCCTGAGCAGTTTCTTCAACATCATATAGTTTCATGCGGGAACGATCAATACCAATTACAAATCTCTTATACTTGGTAGGATCGTTATACCGGTTTTTCAATTGTTTTACCAGTATCTGGCCCAACTCCTCTAGTTCCTCAGTTGAAATAAGAGCAAACATTAAGTCAGCCGTGGCAGGTAAACCAAATGATTCCGAAGTATCCTCTAGTCCGACATCAGTATTACTGAACCCAGACCTTGTGGTTTGGGTTGCCGAAACTATTGGGACATTAAATTCTACAGCAAGTCCACGCATTTCTTCTGCAATGGCCTTAATGTAGGTATAACTATTTATACTTCCGCCCATACTTCTCATACGGCTAGAGGCACAAATATTTAGATAGTCGATATAAATCATATCAGGACTAAAATTCTTTTTAAGTTTTAATTCGTTAAGTAGAGCCCTAAAATGCCCTACATGTGCAGCACCTGTTGGATATTCTTTGATAATTAGTTTACCCACAGAGCCCTTTGCAATCTTTTCTATCTTTGTATCAAATACATTCTTTGGTAATGATTGTAATTGTTGTATTGGTAAGTCCATTAAATTTGCATCTATTCTTTCAGCAATTCTTTCTTCTGCCATTTCCATAGTAATATATAATACGTTCTTGCCTTGCTCAAGAACCGATGCGGCACAGTGGCACATAAATAAAGATTTACCCACACCAGTTCCTGCAAGAGCAATATTCAACGTTTTATTTGGCAGACCACCCTTTGTAATCTTGTTCATATAATCCAAATCAAATGGTATACGATTTTCTTTTGTGTTATAGAAATCATATCTTTCATCAGAATTATCTATGTAATCATGGCCGATGGCCTGATCAAAGGATACACCCAGAGCATTGGATAATATTTCAGGTATTGCTCCATCGGATTGTTCACTATTCTTACCATCAATAATTTGTATTGAATCCATAATGGCATTGTAAACAGCTCTATCTCTGCACCATTTCTCGGATTCTTTTATTAGGTAATCGGTATCAATATCCGACTTGTCTTTGATTTCTTGCACAAGTCTTGCAGCATTATTGAGTATATCTTCGGGTGCATTTATTTTCCTAAGTTCTAGGTCTAGGATTTTACCTGTGGGCAGTTTATTATGTTTTGCAACAAATTTAACAATTAAATCAAATACCGTTCTGTGTTGACCTTCAAAATATTCTTTTTGTAAATACGGTATGACCCTTCTGCAATATTCTTCGTTATGTAGAAGATGATTCAGTATGTGGGTCGGTAATTGATTCGTAATATCCATTCTTTTCCTTTTCTTTCATACTATCAGTAACGATAGATTGTAATACGTCACCCAAGTAATTTTTAAATTCCTCGGAATTATCTAGTTCATCAATATTATATATTCCAGCATCTTGTATATTGAATGTAAATGATAATGTAGCCAGATCTAATTTTTTATCTTCTTTTATTGATACTGTACCATAAACAACCACTACACCAGCATATGGAGAGTTACCCCTAAATTTAACACCATAAAAGGCCTCTCCATCTTTTTCGACAAACGTATAATCTGATTCACTTATATAATTATTCATCTTTTTTCCATTCTTTTAGCCACTTATCGCCATTTCTTTCAGCGTCCAAGAATACAGCATTTGTAAAGGCTATTGGAATTATTACTGCAATGTGAATTGCAATACTTGTTACAACATCATACCCATACCAGCCCATATAAAATGTGGCCACAAATCCGAAATATACACTCCATGCAGTAAACAGCACTAGTGTAAAATACATTTGTAAACTTGGATCAGGTATGAATCGCAAAGGGTTGAATCTGTTATCCATTACTAGTCGCCAACAGGTTACAACCCACATTATAAATTTTTTCATTATTATTCCTCTTCGATTTCTATTTCGATATCAAGCATTGGTTTATGNCCAATCTGATAATGACTCTTTACAAACTTTTTAAAGTCTGTTTCATTTAAGATAGGATCCCAGAATTCTTTTGTATAAGTTTGTTTTTCTCTTACCTTAGGTTCTACAATCTCACCAGTTGCATGGTCAACTCTAGCATACCAACCCATAGTTGGTTTAACTACATAACCACCTGCCATGGCAACATCAAGTAATCCGCCATATTCGGAGATACCACCTTCCCATGTTACACTTACTGGAATCTTGGATTTTTCTTTGACAAACCTAGATTTTTCCACATTGATTACAAAGTTATAACCTTTAACCTCTGTGCCTTGTTTCTGTTGTTGCCTTCCGATAATCCAGATATTATCAGCTGAATAGTAGATACCAGTACCACCTGATACAACAGCTTTAGGGAATAACCCAATTTCTTGATATGTGTGATTAACGGCAAGTAAAGGGACATTCTTCATGGTTAGATAAGGAGTGACCATTCGGAATAGTCCCTTTAGTGCCTTGGCCCTTGACATATCTGCCACGGACTTCTCGTTGAGAGCATCTTCTAGCTCTTTTTTACTTGCAAGGTTACCAATAGAATCAATGACAATAATAACCTTATCACCTCGGTCTATTTCATCCAATTGGTTAACCAAATCAAATTTTAGTTGTTCTACATCCGTAATCGGAGTATGTAATACTCTTGCAGCATCGATGCCAAAAGATTCAAAGTATGATTGGGGTGAGCCAAATTCTGAATCATAAAATAACATTACGGCATCTTGATGCTCTTTCATATAGGCCCCAGCCATAAGTAGGGCAAATGATGTTTTAAAGTGTTTACTCGGACCAGCCAATACAGTAAGACCAGAGGTAAGACCTCCATCCATATCGCCTGATAAAGCAACATTTATCATAGGTACGGTTGTAGTAACCATATCCTTCTCAGTAAAGAAAACAGATTTTTCCAACACTTCGGTTGTTTTAATCTTTGAATTCTTTTTTAATTTATCCATTATGGACATTATCGCATCCTCCTCGACCTGTCTGGGCCTAATTGTAAAGCCTTTTCTTTCTTACGCCATCTTGCGAGGGCCTCGGCCTTTTTACGTTTTCTTTTTGCAGTTGGTTTTTCGTAAAACTCTCTTTTACGTACCTCTTGTATAATACCTGCCCTTTCGACTGCCTTTCTAAATTTTCTTAGGGCAACATCAAATGGCATTGGCTGAGGTGGTCTTTTGTCTCTAGGATTTCTGCGTTTCCTAGGTTTTAAATCAATACTTGGCATATTTCTCCTTTAGTTATAATGTATATTATATCACATTTTTATCGGTTTGTAAAGTGTTTTCGCAAACTCTTTTTCTTAAATCCGATGTAGAAAATCTGTGATCCCTTTTATTGAAATAAAATTCAATATCTCTTTGTCGACACAAGTCCTTACCAGTAAATTCTTTGTCTCGATATTCTTCTCCCATAATCTTAACATCTATCTGATACATGCCTAGAATATCAAGGAGTTCTTTTTCTGTGTTATAAACGAGAATCTCGTCCACATATTTAATTGCAGCAAGTTGCGCTTGTCTTTCGACTATATTCTGAACGGGTTTATTTTTCTCAGGTCTATCCACTGATGGGTCGTTTTGTAGGGCACATATTAGATAATCACATGCTGTCTTGGCCTCTCTTAACATGACAACATGACCTGCATGTAACAGATCAAATGTAGAGGCTGTAATTCCTACTTTCATTCACTTCTCCATATTTAAATTATATTATAACACGCCTTACTGTAAAAGTAAAGTGATTATGGTGAATAAATCACACCTTGCTCAATTAGAGCAGCTTTATTCATTTGATGACCTAATTCAGTATCATCTTTTGATTGTCCAAAATAAGGAACTGCATGATAGCTATCTATCATCATTTGGTTTACACTTTTTTCCCAATCATCAATATATAATTCACCTAATATTCTTCCGAACTTGCCTTTGTCGTGTGAAACCAATTGCACTTCTTTACCTTCTAATAAATCTTGTAAAAATTCTTTTGATCTTAAACCATAAAATTTTTCTTCCAAATTTCTAGTTCTAGATTCGGGTGTGTCTATACCCATCATTCTAACACGTTGTTTCTTATAAGTCATTCCGAAACCTAAATCAATATCTACATCAACCGTATCTCCGTCAACTACTCGCGTCACATCTACTTTATACCTATACATTATTCACTCCTCGTCATCTTTTCGATCCATGACGTATTACGACCTGCCTTCTTTTCTTCCCAATCTTCTATTGCCTTCTTGATACTATCTTCTGCTAATACAGAACAGTGTATCTTAATAGGTGGAAGTTCAAGTGCTGTGGCAATATCTTTATCCTTTATTTGTTTTGCTTCTTCTATTGTTTTACCTTTTAACATTTCAACAAACATACTGGAACTGGCAATAGCAGAACCACAACCATAGGTCTTAAATTTTACATCTTCAATTACATCAGTTTCTGGATTTAATTTTAGATCCAACTTCATAACATCGCCGCATGCAGGTGCTCCTGTAAGTCCTGTTGCAACATTTGGGTCATTAGGATCAAATCTCCCAACACCATGTGCAGCTGGATTATTAGTAACTGCCTCGAATCTGTCTACTACTTTTTTGCTATATGCCATATATTTATTTATAAAAGATGTGATCGTTGATTCTTACTGTTTCATTCAAAGAATCTGCCCAATATGGATGAACACTAGTCGCATGATAGTGTGTCGCACCATCAGTAAAATCTCCAAAATCTCCATACATCACTCTGGTTGCAGTTGCAAGAGAAAACATCCAAGTTGCACTGTCAACTGGTTCATCAGATTTGCCATCACAAAACCAACTGAACTGACACATATGTTTTACTGGTTGCATATTACCTTTCCAGTTTTTAAACCATTGGGCCTGATATATTACATCACAAACATTATCTGGATATGCCTCATGGGCAACTCTATTTAATACAACCAGAGAAACTGCAATCTTGCCTGCCACAGGCTGATTACCAGCCTCAAAATAAATGTTTTTGGCCAGACAAAATATTTCTCCGTTAGGGTCTGATGCCTCTACTTCACTTGTTACAAATAGTAATCCTAAAACACTAAACGTGAGTAAAATTCTTTTAACTGTTTTATTCATTTTATCCTCCTTGGATCCAACATACTGGGTAAACACAGAAGTATGGGTTAAAAAATCCTAATAACCATAGTATCAATATCCACAAAGGTATTTGAGCCCATAGTTTATCTTTTGACCATTCTCTATATGCCACAGCATATGGTGCTATTTTATTGAATATCCAATTTTTCATTAATATAATCCTCAAGGGAATGTTTACATTCCCAACCTAGAGCTTTTAGTTTATCCGTCTTCAGTTCTCCTGCCATTCTATTGCCTGGTTTGGCTTCCATCATTAATGGTTTTACTCCCATCAGTTTTGGAAGTTCTTGTATTTCATATGCCTTGTCACACCCAATACCATACCCATCACCTTGTCCATGAAATCCAGCAGTTATTAAACCTTCTACAATATCATTAACATGTGTAAAGTTTCTTTTCTGTGTGCCGGGGGATGTAATTGGCAAATGATTCTGCCCAGATTTAACCATATTTATAAATTTTGCGATCACAGTTGCATAGTCACCATGTGCAATTTCATTGTCTCCATAAACATTATAGAAATAAACAATTGCGTATTCCAGATTATTCCACTCTGCAAAAGCCTTTAGCAATTCTGTATTCTGTGCCTTAGTATAGGCATAAGGACTCATTTTCTTGCCTTCTTCACCAACGGAAAATTTAGTTGATGATCCAGAATAAATTAATTTTGCATTTTGATGTTTTGCAAAGTCCAATATAATTGGGAACGTTTGATAATTATATTCCATTACCGTATAATAATCGTCAAAGGATTGCTCTACTCTTGCATATTCGCCCAGATGGAAAATATAATCAAATTGATTTTTCTGATATCCAAATATATCCCAGATATCTGCACAATCAGCCTCTAAATAATGAACATTTTCGTGATGATTATCACGTGTTCCAGTGAAGTAGTTATCGAGTGATACTACATAATTATCTTCTGATAATTTTTTAGCCAGATTTGATCCGACAAATCCTGCACCGCCAGTTATTAATATTCTATGCATATTTAAACCTTTTGGTATATTATAATACAAATCATAGACTTTGTCAACCTTCTTTAACAAAGATTCCATCAACCATCCTCCCCTTTCGATTCTTTATATCATCATACGCAACTTGTAAACACTCTTCTAGCGTTAATTGGTTACGTACTAGGATATTAATTAATACAACCATGATGTCTCCAATATCATCACGAATATCCTGTCCCTTACATACATTATCGGAGAGCTCTCCAACTTCCTGTATTAGTTTCAGTACTTGATCTTTATCTGTGGCACCATCAATAAGGTTTCGGTCCCAGTGCCATTGTTCTACTTGCTCTACTAAATTAGTTATCATTGAATATATCCCTTGTATAAGTTTTTTCTAGCACATCTGCTAGTTTGGTGTCCAACCTATTGGTTACAATTAAGTCGGATAATTTCTTAAATTTATTTAGATCCCTTTCTACTACACATCCCATAAATTCATCTTTGTAGCACATAAGTTCTGGTTCATACACAATAACCTTTACACGAGCATCAACCAATCGCTCTATAATTCCTTGTACTGCAGAACTTCGGAAGTTATCTGAACCAGATTTCATTATTAATCTGTATATGCCAACTACCGATACCCCGTCACATTGCAAGATTTTATTTGTAATCCAATCCTTTCTATTTTCATTCGCATAAACAACACTTTGAATTATTTTATTTGGTATCCTATGTTTACGAAAGTTTGCAAGTAATTGTTTGGTATCTTTTGGAAAACAATAACCACCGTAACCAAAAGATGGATTGGAGTATCCCTTTCCAATCCTAGTATCGGTTGTTATACCTTGTATAATATCTTGGGCATTAATTTTAGTTGCCTCAGCATACATATCAAGTTCATTGAAAAAGGCCACTCTCATTGCCAGATACGTATTGGCAAATAATTTAATTGATTCTGCCTCTTCAAGACCAACATATAATATAGGTGGATCTATTGATTGTGGAATAATTGCCTCTTTGATTAATGCGGCAAATTGTTTTCCATTATCNGTTTTATCTCCAATTACAATTCGTTCGGGTCTTAAACAATCCCTAAGTGCAGAACCTTCTCGTAAGAATTCGGGAGAAAATAAAATGTGATAGTGGCCAAATTTAGTCCTCAGTTGTCTCACGTATCCTACAGGAATAGTGGATTTAATACATATTTTTGTTTTAACATAATCCCAATCTGTATATTGCATTGTATCTCTAATTACAGTTTCAATAGAATCTGTGTTAAAGTAATTCTTGGCTGGATCATAGTCCGTAGGTGTACATATAATAACCCAATCGGGATTATCATACGCTTCTTCTTTATCCAGAGTTGCCCTCAATGATAGAGTTTCACTATCCAAATATTCTTGGATATTTTTATCTGCAACTGTAGACTTCTTATTGTTAATTTGATCCACTCTGACTGGATCAATATCGAGTACAGTTACTTCATTATATTTAGCCAGCATTACAGCATTGGCCATACCCACGTAACCAGATCCTACTACTGTTATTTTTTTCATTGCCAGTTCCTTATTATATTTGCCATAATTAATATTGCACAAAGCACATTAATACCTACTATAAATGTCCTTGCAAGTGCAACTACATTATCATATTCTTCTGTCTGTTCATCTGAAAAACTGCCTATTGCATATTTCCATATTGTCCATAATTTTTTCATAGTTGATTTCTCATCACATATTCTAGGGCCCTTTCGGCCTCTTTATCCATAGGTCTCTTATCGTACCAATTACCAGTGTCCATATCTAGTTCTCTGCACATCCAAGCAATTTCTTTTGCCGTTATAGGATATTTAGACTTAATAGCATTACCTGCCAAGGCAACCATAATCTGATACATTTTATAATACCAGCCAGTTCCTGTAATTGATCTGTATTCTGTTTCAAGGTTTTTAGGAAAGAACGGACAGTCACGATACGAAGTCCATGTAATATCTGTATTGGTAAGTGAATTCTTTGTATGATTAATTAGAGCCTCTTGCATTGATTTAGGCAATTTATCAAAGAATGTATCTCCACCTTTTTCAATATATTCATGTTTATCCATTAGAATTTTTGGATCTATGTAATCGCCTTCTCGGGTAAAAATAAAATTAAATGCATTTGCATATTTACCTGGGATGTAATACATTCTTGATAGGTCTTTGGTTTGGATATCACCAACCTCTCCCAGTTCAGTATTAAGTGCAAACCAGAAGTGTTTGATTTCTTCTCGTTCTATTGGACGAGTTAATGGAAATACCAATCTGAATTTAGGAGTTTCTTTCGTGGAAGATGCAGTAGAATAGCAAACATAGTAATATTTACCAATAGAATAATTATTAATATCACCCTCGTAATCATCTACGTCTACGGCACACCAGCCACCCCATGAGGTTACATTATCATTTTTTCTTGTAGTACCCGATATATAGGATGCTGGAGACATGAGATAAGCAGAAGTCTTGTCTTTTCTAGGGATATCTGCCAGTTTATATAAGACCTTTTCAAAGTCACTGAATTGATCAAAGTCAATGGCCTCATTAGTAGCCACATCATAAAGAGATTTAAAAAGAGTTCCTTTTATCATATGGTATATTATATCATAAATTGGTCTAAATGTAAAGTGGTTTCTGCATTTTCTTCATATTTAATTTTTGCATCAAATACCACTTCACTAATCCTTGATCGGTAAGCAATTTCTGAACATTTGGAATAACATGAATCGGCAATAGCCTGTCTTGTATCCAGTGATAAATTTGACCACTCCTTAACTTTGGCAATAACATCTTCCTTTTTATCATAAACATATACATACTGTTTCATATCATCACCAAGCATTTCTTGTGCTGGATGTCGGCCTTTAAATCCTTTTACAATAATAGGTACGCCTCTGGATAGAGATTCAAGTGAAGTAATTGTAAAAGAATCCACTGGATGTAACCCTACGAATGTGCAAACAGACTTGGCAATATTATCCATAATTTCTGAATGGTCTACATCAAATCTGTTTATTCTTGGATATTCATTATATAATGCTAAGTTCCTTTTAACGTATTCTTCATTCTTACTATAATCAGAAACATAATTTAATGTAGTATAAACCTCACTTACGATATCTGATCCATCAAGTAGTTTATGGATACCAAATGTGCTCTTTTCTTGGGATGCTGCAGATACATGCCTTACAATGCCATCCGATGGTTGTGCAGTAAAGTGTGGTACAGATGATGAAAATAGAAAATTATCTGGAACAGGAGTTTCATCAAACGTCCAAGCGGATCGTCTCTGGTTATAATAATCCACAGTTCTGGATGCATGATAGTCAGATACACATAATAAAGTATGGCCTCTTTGCACAAATTCAGATACCATATTGGCACTCATTAAGTCTGACCAAAACCCAGGAATAGAATGTGAATTATAAATGATAGGAATATCGAAGTTCATTAACTTCTGATATAATTTATTATTAAAAATCCAGTTTGAAAATATAACATCTGGCTTGAATTTGAGTAATGACCTAAACATAGATTCTTCTATATGTTGCCTCTTGGTCTTTTCGTATTCTTTTACAGTAAGGCCTTCGGGTACTTCTTCTTTATAGAAATCAACGTCATCTATGTACTTGTGTAAATCAGTGAAACCGGCCCACATTCTTACATCATGACCTAGTTCTTTTAGCATTTTATACTGCATTAATTGAGCAGTATCTACGCCAGATACTCTTTTGTTATAACTGAAATAGGCTTTATTACCGTATGGTAAAATATAAATTCGCATTAATTATCCTTGGAAAGATTCATCAATATCCATTTCGGCTTCTTGTTCTTCATCTATGTAACGCATAAGACTGTTTGCCTTTTTGTCCAAAACTGGATACCATATACTTTTGGTTTTATGGGTCATATTTCTTTGACCGATTAACTCAGCAAACTCTCGATAGTCTGCCTCATTTCTGAATCTTACCTTGATAAGTTTATATGCCTCATCCTGTGGTTGGTTAAATTCTGGCATACCATCCCAATCATACGGGGTAGTTTCCTCTTCACTGCCATCAAGAACAAACAAATTTTGTGGTTCGTAATTAACAGCTTTATTTTTATCTCTACTATTCGACATTTATTTCCTCCTGTTCATCTAGTACGTCTGTATTATTTAGTCTTACCAATTTCATACCATATTCGTTGTTACCCTTAGGTATATTTAGCCCTGGTTTCTTTGTAGGCTTTTTATTTTGAAATATTGAATAATCAATATGGTGATGCCATCTGCCCCATTTCTGTGTAATTTTAACACAGTCGGGATGTTGAGCATTCAATGATTCTGCAAACTCTCGTCTGTGATCAAAGTTTTCTCCACCTCTTGTATCTGTATTACCAGGGTTATCCACGTTATAAACTTCCTTGGTATTACCACCTTTCATAGTCAATGTTGCAACTTTACCACAAAGCATTTGATTGAATAAGAACGTGTGATAACCACCTTTCATTACACGTAGTGATAGGTCTGTGTCCTCGTTATACTTACCTCGCCAGTAAAGCTCACCATAGACATCGTTTGCGAGAAGGATACATGAATAAACTCTCGTGTTGTGATAATAGGGTGGTCTTTTAGTTGATGCTGGACAGAAGAAAGCATAGTTCATACCAGACATTTTGACGTCAGTATATCTGTCGGTAAAATCTTCACATACCCTAAAACAAGTTGGGGTAGTCATCTTGGTCTTTCTATTATTGTGTAACCTATAGAAATTGTGAATATTGTCATCAAGAATCCAGTGGCGTTTGTGGCCTTCATTGATAGAATGTTCCCACACCCAATTACGGACTGGGATAGAGCCACCTAGTAATCCAGTATCTTCACATTTCCTTGCCCATTGTGGATTATCTCTAAATCCTTCTGGTAAAACAAGTAATCTGTTTGGATTAATTACGGCAGCATAATCGTCATATTCTGATTCTTCGATAACCACTCTATACATTGCACCCATATCATCTAGTGACTTAACCGTGAGCCTTGAATCTGCACGACCCTTAGAAATAATGTATATCGGATATCTAGAATGCATTATGTAATAATCCCTTGTTTAGGTGGTGTAACAATACCAGAACGCATAGTCTTGATCTGATCTTGTAAATCATCCATTGGTTCTACTACGAACACAACAAAATCCTGATTAATAGTTATCCCTTCTTTTGCCTTGGTGTAGGCCATAAAAGGCATGAATCCGAGTTTACCTTCTCCAGCAGGAATAAGGGAATACCCATCTTTAATTGTAATGGCATCCTCGCCATCATATGTAACATCACCGATGATTTCCTCACCGGATGATAATCTTACTAATTGCATATTTTTTTCTCCATTTTGTGTATTATATCATATTTAGTCTTATTTGTCAACCCATTATCCAAAAAAGTCCTCNAGGGATGATTGNTGTTCTGCCGACCAACCAATGGCCTTGAGGATTGGGTCAATAGGATCCAAGAATGTCTTTTGGAATTGTAATTCGTAGTCCAGATATTTTTGTAACTTGAATTCTTCTGGCAAGAACTGAGTAAAGCCAATGACATTTTCTTTGATACTGTTAGGTGTTTTTAGATAGACGAACTTGATTTTCTCGCCATTCTTGATTGATTCATACTTTTTGTTCAGGCTGAAATTATCTAGCAAGTGATTGTGTAGTAGGGCGGCCCGTACATGGATTGGAGTACCCTTTCGGTATATTGTGGCAGAATCACGATAGTCGGAAACATTGGATACACCACGTGGAAATGCAATCTGGTCAGCAGATAGTGAACTGAAATAATTTTTGAACTGTTTGATTGCCAGTTGAGTTTTGGTTTCGTCGCCAGTCATGATTACTTTGAATATTTCTTTTAGGGCCTCGCGGCATGGTGCTGGAGTTGAGGACTTAATGGCCTCGATACCCATAATCTTTAGTTTGGGTTCGGAATAACGAACACCCTCGTTGTCATACACATTTAGTATATAGCGTTTCTTGGCAGTCCATATTGCACGGTCTGCAATAACCTCACGTTTCATGACCATACGGTTCTCGATACCACCCATCATCTGATATAGTTTATCGTAGGCCTTGGCCAGTTCGGGTTCTAGTTTTTCTCGGGCAACTTTATCCAAGAATTCGATCTTGTTTACAGGTTTGACAACCTCAACAAGTTTGTCTAGGCTAACATACAGACTGTCTGTGTCGATCGCAATAACGTAATCGGATCCCTTTGTGGACAACACTTTGTTGAGGTACCGATTGATTGCCACCTCGGCCCATCGAATAGTGAGTTGTCCGGACAGAGTAATGGCTTCTGCGATACGTTGATCGAAGAATCGGAACCATTTGTTGCCCATAGCGCCATAAAGAGAATTAAGAAGAATTTTGATAGCCATTTGTCTGTTCTCGGCAATGTTGATTCTTCTCTCGATATTGTATAGTTCTTGTTTGTCATTTTTATCCACCTTTTGTAATTCTCGTTGAGCTTGAAGCATTTCTTTCTTGATCTGCACACGTTCACTGTACATGCCATCAACGAGGGTTGGCATGAAACCTTTCTTATCGGTATTGAATAACTGGCCATTGCCACCTACGGCCTTACCAGGATTATCGAATGTATAACCATCCAGTATTTTGTCAATGTCAATGTTCAACACCTCACCATCGGCGATGGTCTCGGTCGACATATTGTACTGCATGATAAGTGAAGGGTATAGTGAATTTAGGTCGAATGATACTACGTTCTCATGTTGACCAACAATAGGGTCTTTTACATAACCACCAGGATAGTTGGACTTTGTTTTCTGATCGAAGAAAGGTATCGCAATCTTTTGTGATAGTAAGTGGCGATATATAATGGATTCCCATATCGCAGTAACTCCGAAAGTATCGCCATAATTCACGCCACCTTGATAGGCCATGGTTAGACATAATGTGATGAGGCCCATTTTATCTTCTAGGCGATCAACGAGTTCTACGTCTTTGATATTATAGTCAATAAATTTCTGATGGTCAAACTTGTATAAGGTATGGAGTGAGCCATGTTCTTCGTATGACAACTTCTTCTCGCCGAGGACTACATTGGCAATATTGTCCAATCTGTACGATTCTTGAGTGCCATAGGAATAACCAAACTTTTGAAATAATTCTAGGTAATCGATTGTTGATATACCCTTGAGGTCATAGGTTGCCTGGGATCGGTTCATCACCTTGACATCATATCTGTCAACCAATCCCCAGGGCGATAGTTTCTTGACAACATCATCGCCAAGAATTTTTAGTGTTCTGTTTACAAGATAGGGAATATCAAAGAATCGGATATTCCAACCAGTGATAATGTCTGGGCAGTTACTAGGCAAAGACCAATGTAATATAAAGTCGGAAAGTAATTCGGCCTCGTTGGCACATTTCTTGTATATGATTCTGTGATCTTGCATGTAGGATAATTTGGCATCGTAATCGTTGAGACCCCACACGTAATAGGTATTGTCAATATTATTTTTAAGGGCAATTGATATGATTGGATAATGGGCACCTTCTGGTTCTGGGAAACCCTCGTCCGAGGCAACCTCGATGTCGAATGTTGTTACGTTGATTTGATTACGGTTGAATTCGATTGTGCCAGGAAATTCATCGGCAATAAATGCAGGAACATATCTGTCGTTACCGAATATCAGGCGACCTGCAGTATTTTTATTAGCAGATATCCATTCTTTCGCATCTCGCATAGATTCCATCTTGATAGGTGCAACTGGGATACCAGTTAGGGATTTCCATTGTGTTGGTTTGGGGGTGTTTACAAAAAGTGTAGGTTGAAACTTGATTCGTTTCTGGACTTTTTGGCCATTTTCATAGCCACGATAGAGCAACATATTGCCATAACGAGTAACATTAGTGTAGAATTTCATAACAAGTAAGTCACCTTTTTTAATATATGTATATTATATCACATTTGGCAGCAAAAGTAAAGTGTTTTCTGCAGAAAGATTGGGGGAGTTTTTACCTCCCCCGCATGATTTTATGTCAATACCTAAAACCCTGTTTGTACCCATATTAAAAACGGTGCAAGTCCTAAGATTGCTCCAGTAATTAATGTCAATACAAATACAGATTTTAAGGTCTCGGCAACGTCTTCATACTTATCCACAAAGTGAATGATATGTTTCATGTTGTTCTCCAGTAAATTGATTATTACAACCCACTGGGTGTCGCTGCTACCGGAATTTATTCTTGGATAAATTCTTTTTTCTTTGATGCCCCAGCAGACCCTATTTCGATCTTCCTAGGACGCCTCTCTTCTGGGACTTCTACTCTAGCATTCACTACCAGTATTCCATCCACTAGATCGGCACCGTCTATTACGACAAATTCTGAGAGTCGGAAGGACTTCTCAAACTTGCGGGACGATATACCTTTATGTGCATATTCACGCTCATCCTTTTCAGCCTTTTCTGCTCTTACTAACAGAATTCCATCTTTAACTTCCACATGGATATCATCCTGTGAAAAGCCCGCAACAGCCATCTCAATGATAAAATTTTCATCATCGACCTTCACGACATTGTGGGGTGGATAGTTATCTTGAATTCTTCCAGCTGTGTGGATTCTTTCAAGCTCGTTAAGTATCGGCTCGAATCCGATAAAGAGTGAACGCGGCACGTTCATAGTATTTCTTACCATAGCTTCCTCCTATATATTTAGCAAGGTTAAAATGTGGACCCAGTTATCTGGCATCCACATTTATTTATACATCTTTCGATGTTAGTTTAGAAACAAATGTTAATAACTTTATTTATCCTTCCGGACTTCATAAACTTATGAAACTGTTTCCATTGTTTTTTAAGTTTCTTTTGCATTGTTGCTGTTTCCTATATTATACTTAGGACACAGCTCCCATTCACCTTTTTCTTTAAAGGGAATCACCTTGATTTGACGCAAAGGAGCAATGTCCTTTACCCTATCGGCATTTACAATATTTACCAGTCCCCAATCGGACAATAATTGGCCAATTGTGTTCCTTCGTTGTAAATCATTTTCAACCAAGTTAGATGGTTTCCCATCAAGTAAAAATAACTCTTTAAAGTGCACGATAAAATATCGACCCTGCTTGTGCAGGATATGACAGGACTGGTATAATTTTTGGTCCTTGCGCGATGCAACTCCAATACGTGTTAATGTTTCACGTATCTTTAAAAAGTCGTCGGGTTCGTTAAGTGTAACTTCCAGCATGTCGGCTGGAGTCCAGTTTTTGATTTCAATATTTTCGTTTTCCACCTTTATAAATCCTTTTCTTCATTTCTTCAATATGTTCAGCATTAAATAATGGTAAAACGGATTTAGCTTTTGCATTACTATATCCATAATATTCTTTAATGAGTTCAAGGTTTTCTACTTCGGTTGGTTTCAACCACTTGGAAAACCTTTTCTTTTTCTTAATTATATTTATAAGAAAATGATATTGAAGACGCCCATCAATGTGGTGGTTTACGTTCATTTCATTTGCATACAGTACTGTATCTACAAAGTAGGATAATGCCCTATTTACCATAAATCCTGCATATCCTTTCTCTGCTATATCATCATGCATTATATCCTTCTTTGTGATATTAATGCTGTTTACATAATCAAACGGGTTCATTTAAATTTTACTCCCGCCATAACCTCAGTCAAACATGCCACAATATTTAGTTCATGGTCAGCCACGAATGCATTCTTGTACTGATAGTCAGCAAGAATTAACACTAATTGTGGTATGGATGTAGGTTCAATGTGATCAGACATATTATCATATATCTTTCTGAATATAGCAGCTGGTTCTGTATCTATATTATCAGCAACCCACTGTCTCATACCTTTAAAATTCTTTAATTTCAAATGAGACATCAAGTCGTTAATTGATATATCGGACAGTGATACCAATATCCCTGTGTCTATCTTACCAGAAACTGAATACCTCTGCAGTTCATTTAGAACCCTACGCCAGTCTGGCATATGTTTCATAATCAATTCAGCCAAGACCGGTGCTTCATATTGGATATTTTCAGCATCAAGGATATTCATAAGTCTAGACATCATAGATGTGCAAAGTCTTTCTGAGTCCTTTTTGGATATATTGAATTCGACTACTGAGCACCTACTGTGTAGCGGCTCAATGATTCTGTTTTTGAAGTTACAGGTTAATATAAACCTACAGTTAGCACTAAACTCCTCGATGAAGCCACGTAGTGCAGGTTGGGTGGACTGGGGATTGAGGTAATCAGCCTCATCAAGAATAACCACCTTGTATCCACCCTGTAGACTTATTGTTGATGCAAACTGTTTGATTTTATTTCTAAGGGTGTCAATACCACTTTCTTCTGATCCATTTACCAATAGGTAATCAAGGTCTAGTTCGTTACATAGAGCTCTTGCAACTGTTGTTTTACCAGTACCGGCTGTACCGGTTAGTAGCATGTTGTGTAATTCACCTCCAGCAACAACATCCTTAAATGTTTTCTTTATGTGATCTGGTAATATACAATCATCGATTGTTTGTGGTCTGTACTTTTCGACCCATAGAAAATCATCCATCAAGCACCTCCCATCCGACTACTGTATTCAATCGGAATGAGCGCCATGCATTTTTATCCAATGCCCATACAGCAAAGTGTTCATTCTCCCTTGCCTTATAGTCCACTTGAATATCAATGCCATTGGCTTTTAAAACTTTTGGATTGAGTGTACAGGGCATAACTCTTAGTTCCCCTGTGTCTATTTTTGTGAATGATACTGTAACTGTGCCTTTGTGTAAGGCAGCGAGTAATTCATATCTGTCAAAGTNATTCCATTAATATATCCTTAAATTTACTCTGTGATTAGAGCGATGTGTACTGCTAGAATTTGTGCGCATACTGCTGTTACGAGTACAATGCCAATTAGCAATTCCATAATAATTTCCTCTTATTCAAAAATGAAGGGGAGGTTGCCCTCCCCCTTGGGTTTAACCTTCTTCAGGTTCGCCTTCTGCAGCAACTTCTGGAACTGCACCTTGTGGTGCTTCTCCGTCTTTAGGTGCATTAGCATTAAGGAATTTTACTACCCTATTTCTAAGTCCACCAACTGCCTCAAGCTCAGTACCTTCAAAGCCACCTCTACGTGAACAGATATCGATAATCTGTACCATTGTAGCAATGTCCTGTAGGGACAACTGAACTTGTTCTTCAGCGTTATTTACTTCTTCAGCCATTTTTCTTCTCCTTTGCAAAGTTTAGACTAATTATTGAGAGCCCGACCATCGGCACTCTCTTTATTATCCCCCATAATAAATTAAAGGGAATTCGGTTGTGTATTTATATTTATACACCATAGCTACTAGATCTCTCCAGAGCAATAAAATATTCTACAGGATAATTCGTATTCTGCCAACTTGAAATCAACTTAGAGCTGATTGAAACAAAATAGTCGCCATCCAGTAGTTTAAGATTAGGAATATTCACAATAAAATCAAATGATTCTTTGCAATTATTATCCCTATCCACGACAACATCGAATGTGTTAGCAGTTGCATCTTTGATATCCAATACGCTTGCTGTAACAACTCCATTCTCACCTTTTAGGGATAATTCCATATGCCCTAGGACAGATGCTGCCTTTTTAATTTGACTTAATACTGATTCCGGTAAACTGATTCCAACTTCTGCATCAGGCATTGTAATGTCTTTTGTAGGTTGGGTAAGAATATCAGTTTCTGCGTAATAGTACTTGATAGTCTGTTCGCCATTGGACATGGTAAGTGATTTATCATCAAAGTCCACATTGGCATTCTCGATGAGGCCATGTACTGATAAAAATTCATTCAGGTCATATACACCGAATTCGACTGGAAAGTCCTCGATGATATCTGCAGAGGCCATGATGTTCTTTGCCTCTGAAATGGTTTTTACCTTTTGGCCTGGTTTGAGCACTAGGTTAGGATTAACACTAGCAAAATTTTGTAATACCTTTAGGGTATCATCCGAAATAATCATATATTCTCCTTCATTTCAATAGTTAATATTATACCACGCATTCCTTTATTTGTCAAGGTCTTTGTGGTGTTCATCATGTACATTAAGAGCAATGATAGCGTAGTGTAGTATTTTTAATAGGTCAGCCCTATTATATCCATCCTTCTTGCCGTATCGTTGGGTATATTTAAGTACATTACCAAGAGCAAAACCCATGCCATGTCCACAATCAATAATAAATTCCGTAGATTGGAATTTGTTTTTACTGTAATGGCCGTCATAGGTCTTACTGATATAAGTTAGGAGCTCTTCACAAAGAGCCCCCTCGTTAAATTTAAAATTTGTCTGATTGTTCTTTTTCTGCATATTCATTATCTCCATCAAATGTGACGCCTTGATCCACTTTAGTGTAGAGGTCTAGGAACGCCAACTTAGTATCATCATCAAATCTTGCAATACACAGGTCGATAGCCTTCATCTTGTCTTTGAAGATTGAGAAGGTTTGGACAATGTGACATAGCCTTCTGGTTGAAATAACCTCATCCACTCCGTCATCATAGAAGGTCTTTCTAATAATATCTGCCCAACCTACTAGGTTATCCGCAAATGGATCATCAACCATGTCAAATTTTTGCATGTGTTTCTTAACGATTTTCTTTTCAATTGCCATTGAAGGGAATTGTTGGTCAACCGCAACCGTAAACCTCTCAAGGAATGCATCATCAATAATTGATGCGGCCGTAAATCTNCCATCTTCCGAACCTTTACCCTTTGTATTGGCCGTGGCTATAACATTGAAGCCAGGCGCAGGAGCAATTGTTTCACCCGTTTTCTTAACAACAACAGGTTTACCTTCAAGTATGCCTTGCAGACACATAATTTTATTTGTAGCTCTGTCAATTTCATCGAGAAGTAAGACAGCGCCGTTTTCCATAGCCTTAAGTACCGGTCCTTTTGAAAAGACAGTCTCGCCATTAATAAGTCTAAATCCACCAAGTAAATCGTCCTCATCCGTTTCTGGGTTAATCTGAACCCTAATGAATTCCCTGCCTAGTTTGGCAGCCGCTTGTTCAACCATGAATGTCTTACCGTTTCCAGATAGACCTGATATATATACTGGATAAAACATCTCTGATTTAATTATTTTAATAATATCGTGATATGCACCCCATGGGACAAACGTAGGGTCTTGTTTAGCATATGACTTCTCGTCATTGACTACAGACTGAACCATTTGAGCAACAGGGGCCTGACCGACCACTTTATCAAATGAAGGTTCGGGGGTTTCTATAACATCAAGCATTGGACTTAGGTCATACGTTCCGATCTTGACCCTATTCTCTGCTTGAAGTAGTGGATAGAAGTCTTTGCCAGTATAGCCAAATTCCTTGGCCGTATCAACAATAACTCCTTTTCTGAAATGCTTAGTGTCGGGGAACCTTTTCGCCAACTCTTGCACAATTATTTCTGTCGATTTATTCATAATATATTTACTCCTTATCATTTAATATAGGTATATCATACCACGCATATACCCATTTGTCAACACTTTTTTTAAACTTTTTTCACTTTTTTTCACTTTACGCGACCGCTTTGCCGAACTTAGTCATCAATACCTTATTGAGTTTCTTACTCTTGGCAAACTTCTTGAATGCATTTCTGATACTTGCCTGTGAAGCATCTTCGGCCACTTCGAATTCATCTTCTTGGGTATCCAGATTGGAACCACCTTTTACAAGATAATATTCATGGTATCCGAAAACATTGTTGGCCGTTAGACACTTATTTTTTCTGTATTCTTTACCTGCCGTTGTTCTGTATTCATAGGGATCCTCATGTAATTCTTCTGCTACATTCCACACTCTGTGTTTCCACTCTCCTGCATTATCAGCCATAAAGAATCCAATGTTATTGGTATTATACTTCTTTTTCATATTCTTGAGAAGAGCAGTCGTTAGACTTCTACTCCATCTTGATCCTTCAACTTTAGTCCCATCGAGCTCCATGCATATTTTGCCACTCGCAGGCCTTAGAAGTTTACCCGCATTTGCCTCTGTTTCGTGACTATATCTGTGTACGTGATTGGCATCTCCATCTGTAAAGGTGATAAAGTTCATCTTTTCGATATTATGCTTTCTTTTAAATTTCTTTACGAGGTGGTGTGAAATCGCGATTGCCTGATTTAAGGGTGTTGAACCCCAGTCCTCATAAGAATTTAATCTGTAATACCCAGAACATTCTTTTGCCCTTCTGTAAATGTGAGACATTGAATCCAAGAAATCTGCCTTGGAAAAATCTGAAGAACAAAGTAATGGCATTGATAAACCATCCAACTCCATTGCTCCATCAAAGTAGATGTCCATTCTTTTATCATAACTTAAATCCGGATTGGTCGATGTAAACCCGTAAACATCAAACGGAATATTTACTGCCTTACAAAATGTGATTAAGTGTAATACTTGATCCATTACATACTTCATGGATCCAGACATGGATCCGGACATATCAATCAGTAACATCATGCCGTGATTCTTTGCATCTGCAAGTCTGGTTGCCTGTAAGAATATGTCATCGTTTGTCTTGTATGACCAGAGCTTGTTAACATCTATTGTTCCTGTCTTAGCCGTTTGTGCCCTGGTATATTGATATGCAGACTTCCTCATTTCAAATTCTCTAACAGCAAAAGACACATTACTTTTTAACTGTTTTAGATATTGTTTGAATTCAGCCTCATTGAAATTGCCGTAGTATGAATATTCGTTACTGTAGTATTCACTTTGTTTTTCTATTTCCCAAGAATCCAATCTTGCCTTTTTTAACTTGGCATATGGTATTACAACCTTATCAATCATTGACTTTGTTACGTCATTGATATATGAAGGCGATTCATAATCTTCGGTATTTACAAGTGTCTTTTCTGCCTCTCTAAAGGCAACGTCTGTTACAGATACATCTTCTGCATATTGTGGTTGTGCAGACTTAACGGCAATGTCACCCTCTGGAGTGTCCTCTTCCAATTCTTCCGATCCATCGGCCGAAGTATCTTCCGATTCGTTCTCTTCGTCTTCGTAGTCATCATGGCCGCCAGAAGTAGGATCCTGTTCTTCCGTATATTCGTCTTGTTCTTCTACGTCTGGTTCTGGTAAAGGTTCTGGTTTTTGAATTAACTCTGGGGTATTTTCTTTTGTATATGCAAGTATATCTCTGACCAACTGCAGTACCTCTTCAAAGGTACTTGTATTCATTGCCCTCTTGTAATATACATATTCTTCATCAGTAAAGGGAACTTCGAGTTTGGTTCCGAGTTTTGCCTTTAGATTTATCTTGTCGATTAACTTGACTTTTTCCCAATCCACTTGATCAAGTGGTCCAAAAAATTCTTTATCAAGTAATTGTTTGTAACCTCTGTGAAAACATCCCACAAGGCCAGGGTATCTTGCCTGTATTTTTCTCTCGATTCTTGCATCTTCTACAACGTTGATATAAGACCTTGGGCAACCCTCTAATTTCTCTGGACTATCATGCCATCCTTCGTATGGAGTTTCCAATGCATGTCCCACTTCGTGCCCAACAAATAAATCATAGACATCTTTGTGCATATCTTCCCACATAGGAAGTCCTAGTACACGGTCTTTGATATCAAACCAGGCCGTTTTGTAATTACCGTGGCGTACAGTAACATTCTCCTTGGCCAGTAGTTTGGGTAGTAGTGATGAATTCTGCATATTTTCTCCTTATCTTGACTTTATATGTATATCATATCACATATAGCACCATTTGTCAACACTTTTTTGTTACAATTGTGTAACTTTTTTCACTTTTTTGTGTCCAAATGTTACAATTCGGTCATCTAATCTTGCTAAAGTTACGGTCTTTGAAGAACTCTATCTTGCTACGGAACTTGTTCTCCAGTAAATCGCCTTTGTGTGATATGATAAAGACATTGGAATCCACATCTAGTGTATCCAAAATTTTGGTCAGATTGTCCACTCCATCCACATCCAAACTACTNTCGAATGTTTCATCCAATACTTCAGTAGGTTAGTAGCGGCAGAATTTTTCATTTTAGCAATTTGTCGCCATGTGAATAGTAGTGATAGGTCAATNCTNTGTTTTTCACCTTCCGAGAATGATGCATAATTAAATGTATCACGATGCCTTGATCTGATCGTTTCATTAAAATTCTCGTCCAGATGGAATGCAACAAAGAAGTCCAATACTTGTAGATACTGATTTATTAGACGGTTCATCACCGGCAAATATTGTTTAATTACTTTCGTCTTGATACCAGTATCCTTGAGCATTTCTCCTATTACTTCATTATAGGTTCTTTCCTCTACGAATTCTAGTTTCTTCTCTGTTGCAATATCCTTCTTATCTCTAAATTTTGCCAAGTCCTCTTTTGCACCTTTTAGGTCTCCAGACTGGCCAGATAATTTTGTGATCTCTTTTTGTATCTTGTCAACCTCTTTTTGTATAACAGAAATTTTATCGTTATTGGAATTAATCTTCTGTTGTCTTTGCCTTAGTTGATTGAGTTTATCCTTAATTTCTTGGCCAAGTTTTTCTGTTGTGATAATCTCTTTCTTGGTTATATCAATTTCATTTTGTACTGCAGCTGCATCTTTCTTAAGCACATCTAGTCTTTGGTTCTTTATATCAAGTGTAATATCTTGATCACATGTTGGACAGGTATCATTATCTTCAAAAAATCTGGCATCTTTTACAAGCGTCTTGATTTTATTATCTTGACTTGCCCTTGCACCTTTAATATCAGCCATCTTTTCTAAGAATTCACTATGTTCCTTTTCTCCTTGAGTAAGTAGTGCACTTAGATTCTTACCTACCTTTTTAGAGTCCTCGAACAGATTGGTAATTTCAGACTTATGTTCTTCCATGGATGCTTTCTTTTGTTCTACAATATCCTTATTAAGTGATTGTAAATCCCTAATATATTTGTACTGTGAATCAATTTTGGATTTATATAAGTCAATCTGATGGTTAATATCTACTAACTCGTCCTTAATTTTTGTATTTCTTTCCCGTAATAGCATATTCATCTTGGAAAATATTTGGATATCCAATAGGTCTTCTATTACATTCCTACGTGACCATGCTGGTAATTGCATAAACGGAATAAAAGAACTAGATCCTAATACCACTACTTGATGGAATGATTTATGATTTAGTTTTAATATATTGCTTTCTAGGAACTTCTGATAATCTCTTACATTAGAAGATTGATTAATCATATTTCCATTCTGCCAAATTTCAAATTTATTGGGTTTAATACCTCTTACAATTTTAAATTCAGCATTACCAATATCAAACTCTATTTCAACCATGGCCTTTTTACCATTGATAGAATTTAATAATTGATACTTACCAATATCTCTATGTGGTTTACCAAACAAGCCGAAAGATAATGCATCCAGTAATGTGGATTTACCTGCGCCGTTTTGGCCTACTATAAGTGTGGTGGGGGATTTGTCAAGTTTTATTTCAATAAAGTCGTCGCCAGTGGATAAGAAATTCTTCCACTTACATGATTTAAATTTTATCATACTACCTCTAGATTCTGTGCTTCAGTATATAGCTTTCTCAATTCAATTTTTAAGTGATCTTTATCCAGATCAGTGTCAACTGCCTCAACATAGGAATCTAAGAGTTCTGTAGTATCTTCCAGGGATATTTTCTCGTCATCTACGCTTTCTCCCAAATACTCCTCAAATGATTCTGCAATCTTGAGTTCATATGTTTCAATAGATTGTAGTCTGTCTACAAATTTATCAAACATATATAAGTCATTTTTATTTATAACAATGAGTTTGATAAACTTCTTTTCACATACAGAAAAATCAAAATCATTATAATCCACTTTACTATCATCATATACAATCTTTTTGAACATAGTGATAGGGTTACGGACTGGTGTTACCTCACGTGTTTCTGTATCCAATACATGAAAATACTTAGGGTCATCTACATCTGCCCATGTAAATTCCATTTGTGAACCAAGATAGTGGACATTACCTTTACTTGATTTTGTATGGAAGTGGCCCGATAGAACCATTTCAAATCTGGAAAATATATCGGCATTCATTCCGTGTGGATTAGGCATTCCTGCCATCATTTCAAAACCTTTTAATTCAAGATGAGCTCCTAAAAATGGAGCATCACATTTCATAGCAAACTTGGTATATTCTTCATAGTTGCCATTATTAATCCATGGTATAACTGCAACACCTAGACCATCATAGTCCAGTACAGTTGGTTTCATTACTATGTTTACATTGCTGGTGAAATAACCCAACAGTTCTTTGAGTGAACACAATTCATTTGTGTTTTTGAAATAGACATCATGGTTTCCGGGTATAATATCCATGGTAATACCGGCATCGCGCATAGGCTCAAGAAAATGCTTACGATTAGCATTGAGTGCCTTAAAGTTAACGAATTTTCTGTGCTCATAATAGTCTCCTAAATGTAAAATATTTTTAATATTATGCTCTTTCAGATAAGGGAAAAATATTTCATCATAAAATCTCTCTTGATAATTTAAGAATATATCAGAAGAGTTACGCACACCACAGTGCGTGTCGTTTAATATAGCTACTTTCATACTTATAACATAAAGAGTTCTAGCTTCTCTTTTGCCTTCTCCTCCTTTGCAAATTTCTTTACAGCATCATCTTTGGCCTTTACTGTTTGGATTCTTTGTCTTAAGGTATCAACATACTGCAAGGTTTCTTCGGCACCTGCATCATCCATTCCCATGGCAACAAAGTCTTCAATGCCCATCTTTTCGATAAACTTAAACTTAATGTCTTGCTGTTTCTTTTCTTTGGTAATACGCCTTATAAATGCAAAATAGCAGATCTGGGTAAAATACGAGAATGCATTAGGTTTTCCAGTCCTAGTAGATGTTTCTATATTATAGTTGCCTATTGCCCTTAGACAATTTTCTACGGCATCCATAACCATTTCTTCTCTATAAGTATAACGTACAAAGTTTGGTCTATGTGATAACCCTTCAGCAATCTTGATAAAACATCTTGCAATGTAATCGGTTACTTTAGGGACTTGCTTATTCTTTTCTTTGGCCTCTTTACTAGCTAGTGCATAGTCATAAACGGCTTCTGAAAATTCACGGTTGTTAACATAATGTGGTTTTTCTTTAGGCTTTAGTTTTGCCATCTTGGGTTTCCTCCATAATTAATATATTATAACATGCTTTCATTCAAAAGTAAACAAATATTTGTTAATTTTTTTACAGAAAAGGGTTGACAAAATCGGCTCTTTGTGATATAATAATATAGTACCCCCGAGGGAGAAGAGGTATACCATAACTAATGTATGGTTTCCTTCTTAGTAGTAGGGAGAGCTTCTTCTGTAAATTCATCCTCAACCTCAATATTTAATCTATCCATAATATTTTGAGTCAATGTTTCCATAACCTCATCTTCTGATCGGATTTGTGGTTTCTGTTTCTTGTCTAGAGTTAGAGCAAACTTTATGTAAGTTGCCTTAACCTCATCAACAATACTCACGTCTCCCACAATATTGTATTTATTTATTGTATATACCTTCTGATTTGAAAAAGGAAACCAATCAGCAAACTGATATCCTCCAATCATATTGGCATATACTATAACTGGTCTTTCTATTACATAATTATTTTCGTTATTTGAATTAACTAGTGCAATGATTGTTTCACCACTTATAAGCTTAAATTGTCTAACATTTATATTTTCCATATTATATATTTATATCAAATAGCTTATAGTCGAAGTGTTCCTTTGCGTATATTTTTATGCGCTCTGCAGCATGCTGTAATGTGTAATTCTTTCTGGACTTCCAATGTAGGTCATCTGCAATATCGTATACCTTAGTATTTTTACCATCTGCAGACTTTCTAAGACCACGACCTATACTTTGGAGAACCCTAATTTGACTTTTACTTGGTGATGCAAAAATGATATTATGCAAACGCTTAATATTAATACCAGTAGAAAAAGTGCCCATACTCGCGACGATAATCGCGTCATTTTCCATTTCAGTAATTGCCCTAATTTCTTCTCTCGTATCCACGTCAGTTTCTCCTGAAACATAAAATAATCTCCTATCAGAATTTTTCATTTTTTCCGTTAGGATATCATGTAGAGGTTTTCCGTGTTTGTCGACATATTGGAATAATATGAGTGTGTTCCCGTCACAATCAAGGGCAAGATTAGATATAAAATTATTTCTGGGTTTATACTTTACTATAAAATCCATTTCGGACTGGTAATCTCTTTTCTCTTTGCAAAATTTATCGGCATACTTCAATAACAACACTGTTATCTCTAATTGGGCCAAGTCCTTATTATCCATTAATTTCTTTGTTGTGGTTACCTTATGTACGGGTCCAAATAATCCTTCCAATACCAATTGGTGTGTATATGTACCATCAAGAGTACCTGTGGTCCCTATACGAATCTTTGCCTCTGAACATTTTTCCAATATGGCAGTTAATGACTTTGCCTTAAATTGGTGTGCCTCATCGCCTACAACCATACCGAATGGCTCAAACCATGCATGATTCATCTTATATACAGACTGCCATGTGGTAATAACAACCCTTTGTGATATATTATATTTTTCCTTTCCAGCATATATTCTATGGCAATTATCTGATACCTCCCATTCATCATACTGTGAGTAATCTGCAAAGTCCGAGTACATCTGTTCTACCAAAGATGTTGTGGGTACAATAATCAATACATTTTTATCTACTGCCTCTAAAAAGAATCTCATTGCCAAGTATATGATAAGTGACTTACCTGATGCAGTAGGTGATAATAATAGTGACTGATTATTGACAAGCGCGTGTTCCAAGGCCTCTAATTGGTAATCCCTAGGTGTTATTTTTTCACCACCAGCGGTTATGGTCAATTCTTCTAAAAACGATGGTATATCGATTTTATTAAGTGCACCCGGCATACCATAGGTGGAATTATTTTCGAGTTCTATATCATAACAACGTGCATCTGCAAACTCTTTTAAATATTTAAATAAACCCGTATATAAGGTTTTCTTTCTTAGGTCATATAAACGTATTTTACCATCCCACATCCTATTACGATATGCTGGCATGAATTTATAGCCTGGTACATAGAAACAAAAATGTTCGGATAATTCTTGCTCAATGGATGGTTCCGTTTCTATTTCTAAAAACGCCTCATTCTTTTTCTTGATTTTTATTAAGTCCATTGTGGTCCGACAACCCAACCTACGATTGAATATCTGGTTCCTTCTGTGAGTGGTGTTATTCTATGGTGCATAATTGATGGGAATACAATAATGGATCCTTGGCCTCTTAGTGTTGATAGATCAATATTATCTGCATCTCTAAATTGAAAATCTCCACCTTTATATGTATCAGCAGGGGATAGTTGTATTATATATGTAAATTTTCTATGTTGTGGATTATCCCAAATAACATCTTGGTGCCAATCATATTTACCACCAGGCTTGTATCTAAGTAATTTGGTTTCTTCTATGGATGTTATATTATATCTAAATCCTTTATTTCTTTCTTTTACGAGTGAGGCTACTTTTTTATCTAGCCAATCAAATTTATGTGTTATGTCATATGTATCAACAACACGAACATGAGGATTCTTAATNGTNNNGCCCTTTTTCCATTTAGGATAAATTGCAAAGATTCTTCTAAGTTCTTCTGCATTTAAAAAATTATTAAATACCACTGGTAAATTTTCTCCACTCAATCATATTCTTTATGTTCTGATGACGCCATTTAATGTTTTCCATTATTTCTTTCAACGTATCACATATTTCTTTTTGGTATTCTATTTTTGCCTGATGTTCTTGTATTACAGGATCGGCATCATACCATTTATCCATATCACCTTTAAGTACGGTTAGACCATTAAGTGGATCATAGTCCCAACCCTTCTCATCCATTTCATCTTTGGATAATTTACCATTGTAGTGCATGAATTTATCCCTAAGAATAACCTTAAAGTCCAAGTCAAGTTTCTTTAACTTGATTTTATTTACACTATAAAGTTCTAGGTATTTGGCGTGGAGTTTGGCTGAATCTCTGGACGATTCGTCAAGGCGCATCTCGTCTATCGGAGAGTCCTTTTTCCACATTTCGAGTATCTTTTCTAAATTATTCATAATAAATCCGTTGCTAGTAATATACTATTATACCACGCATTTGACTAAATGTAAAGTGTTATTTTATTTCAAATGTGGTATATTTCAGAACAACATCAGCTTGTAAGTATTCGATATCTGTTTGTTGTGTAGAAAATTCTACTGCTGATAAACTAGTCGGAAAACAATCTTTGAATTTAATTTCTCTTGTTACGTTATTATGTGATGATAGAATGCTCAAAGTTGCATCTGATACTTGTTCTTTATCGTTATTAACAATTCTATTCAACCAATTAAACATCTCGATATAGTTTTCCATATCTTCAGTTATGTTAAATCGTAACGCAAGACTTCCAAAGTTTAATCTGTCCGCAGTCATTGCTGTATTAAGTGTTTTGTATGGTGTTGGTGTTTCAGCTGCAGAAATGTCGGGCAGTGTTACTGCAGTACAAAAATACTCCACGTTAGGATATTGATTGCTATCAATCTTAAACTGAAATCCTACCGGACTTAAAAAGTTTTTATTCGTCGTCAGTGTCGCCATTTTCTTCCTGTTCCTCTTCCTCTTCTTCTGCTAATCCCCACCAATTCCATCGGCCGTCTTTTTCTTTTTCCATATTATTATTTATACACAAAAGAAAAGGGGTTCCGAAGAACCCCTTTAATTGAATCAGGTTAATGATTAATTTGCGTCTTGCATAATTCCATCAACTCTAAATACTCTGAAATATGGGTTAGCACGGTTTGTACCAGCACCACCAGCAGTACCCACAAATGGGTTCTGTTGCATTCCGTATCTAGTTTTAAATCCGATTCTTGGTTGGAAGTCTTCCTCACCCACTGCTTTAACCATTGTTAAAGGAACGTATGGGCAATAGAATAGACCTGCGTCATAAGGATTTGGTCCTCTGTATCCAACTGTTACAAAGTCTTCTGTTGAATATGGATCAACATATACTTTGAACTTACCGTTAAGAACACCAGCAAAAGTATTACCAGTATCATCAAC
>FUFK010040639.1_pt1 | contig 73654 bp, 75 predicted proteins | sample 1021851 | NCBI WGS metagenome assembly FUFK01 (sample SAMEA51879418, study PRJEB19060) | metagenome | reverse complement strand
AACTTATTTTAAAGTAGATGGTAGTGAAGTTCGTACCGAGTTCGCTAAAGATACAAGACATACAGATAATGTAAAGGCTATGTTCGGTGGTGGTAATGATCTCCAAATCTATCATAATGGCTCTAACTCTTATATAGACGATACTGGTACAGGAAACTTATTTATAAGGTCTAATGAAATAAGACTTAACAAATATACTGGTGAGTTTATGATTAGGGCTATTGCAGATGGGGCAGTCACTCTTTATCACGACAATTCGGCTAAAATAGCCACAACCTCAACAGGGATAGATGTTACTGGTTCAGTTACAGCTACAACCTTCTCAGGAGCATTATCAGGAACAATAGCATCTGCTACTACCGCAACTACTCAGTCAGCAGGAGATAACTCTACTAAGGTTGCAACAACTGCATATACAGATACTGCTATAGCTAACTTAGCTGATTCCGCACCAAGCACTCTTAACACGCTAAATGAGTTAGCCGCTGCTCTGGGGGATGATGCAAACTTCTCTACAACTGTAACAAACAGTATTGCTACAAAATTACCACTAGCAGGTGGCACTATGACTGGTGATCTCAATATGGGATCTCAAAATCTTATAAACACACAAAACATAAGAAACAATGATATTGATTTTATTGTACAAGATACAACAGACAGCGTTACAAACTTTATTTGGAGAGACCACTCAGCCTCAAAACTATACCTAGGTACAGCCGATGCAAAAGTAGAATTAAGATCTAACTTAAATTTACAGTCTGGACATAACATTCAAATGAATGGTACAGCTGTTATGAGCTCTGGTAGAGCACTAACCAACATAACAGGGTTCTCTGGCACTTCAACAACAAATAATGGTTATGACTTTAACTGTACAGATAGTACAGGGGATGCTGCATTTACTGGTATGATGATTGATCACAATGTATCTGGGACTGATACATTAACCGCTGATAGAACTCATAGAGCTTTGTACATAGATCAAGATTCAAGTGCAACAGGTGGTGATACCTCAAATGAACACAGACTTTATGCAGCACAAATAGTGAGTACAGCTACTGGCGACTCTGACCTTGTATATGCTGTTAACGCCCAAGCTAGAGCACAACATTCTTCTGGAACAATTTCAGCAGTAAGAGGAATAAATGCAGTTGGTGTTGCGGATACAACCTCAACAGCTAGTCAGATAATAGGCGTAACAGCTACAGCACAAAAAACTATTGGGGGTACAGTTAATTCTTTATATGGAGTCTTTGGTAAGTCTCACATATTAAGTACTAACACCACTACTAACAGCATGAGTGCATTTGGTGTATATGGTGAAGTTGAGCTTGATTCTGATACCACTCTAACCAATGCAGATGCAGTCAGAGCAGTTATAGATAGGGATGCAGGCACTATTACTAATGGTTATTTATTTAGAGGTTCGTATGAGGGCACACGACCAACTAATGCTTTTGGAGTTTACATAGCTTCAGATGTAGTAAATTACTTTGCAGGTTCAGTATCTATAGGACACAATACGCCTGACCAAAATGGTCTTAATGTTCACATGGCAGATGCAGAGGTTGTTATTAATGACACTAACAATACTCCTGTTTTAAGACTTAGAGAAAGTGGCACTACAAAGTCAGTAATTACTACATCTCTTGGTGCATTAACATTATCTTCAGGAGGTGCAACAGTTGCATTAACGCTTGACACCTCACAAAATGCTACCTTTGCAGGAACTATCTCAAGTGGTCAAATAAATGCAACTACAAGCTCCGATGCAACTGCGGCAATCATAGCTACAAACACAGGAGGAGTTAGTAGCATAATTCAAAGATGGGTTGGAGATAGTGATGCTCTTGATGTTAGATGTATTGGTACTGGCGACTATCAAATCAGTAATTCCGAACAAACTAATGGAATAGATTTCTATGATGGCACAGGTGGTTTAGCATTTAGATATAACAATGCAATAGTTGCTCAAATAAACAGTCTAGGTGGTTTTAATCTTGCTACAGGTAGTTATAAAGTAAATGGAACTACAGTCATAGATTCATCAAGAAACCTTACAAATATAGGAACTATCTCTAGTGGGGCGATAACAAGTAGTGGTCTTTTAACAGGAAACAGATTAAACATAAATAATTCTACTGCCCCTTATATTATATTTACAGAAGGTTCAAATCAAGTTCATGTGGGAGTTGATGGTGGCAGTTTTTGGATTAGACAAAATGGTTTAGGTGGAGGTAGCGAGCTTCAGATAAACTCTGATGGTACATTGCTAGTAAATCATGACGCCACCTTTGCAGGAACTATCTCTAGTGGTGCTATAACTTCTACAGGGGGCATAACAAGTTCAAGCTCAGGATTTATAGAACATAGAGTCGACCAGACTGATTCAGGTTTAGTAAGAATGGGAGTTTCAAGTGGTAGTGCTGAAGCATTTATAATAGCAGGTAATACAGGTGGAAATCATGTCTCCTCTGCTCCAGTAATAAAATTTATGTTAGATACTGATGGTGGCTCTTTAGTAGAAGAAGTAAGGATTGATGCCGCTGGATTAGACATTAAAAATGGTGCACTTGATATAGCAGGAACAACTGTAATTGACTCTTCAAGAGCTTTACAGAATGTTACATTTACAAACTCTATATTGCCAACTCAATTAAAAAACAATCATCTAATGGCAGGATCAAATGCAATCTTAAGGATGCAAGAAACTGATGTTACAAATACACCGACATGGTGGACTGTTGCAGATGGAGGAACTTGGTCAGTTAGATTAAACAATACTGGCACTTATCCAATAAGTATTGCAACAAACAGCGATAATAATGCTGTATCGCAAATAAATATTGGCTATAACACAATTTTTGCAGGAACTATCTCTAGTGGTGGTATTACATCGTCTGGAGTTGTTACAGCAACAAGTGCAAGCGGTCACAGGTTTGGTAGGTTGACTCTACGAGATGATTCTATTGAAGAACAGCAAACAAATACCGATACCGCAACAGTAGCAATTAGTTATAACGGATATGNAGGTGGAACAACTAAGTTTAGAGACTTTGCTATATTTGATGGCAAACAACAGGCTGTAGCTAGATTTGATGGTTCAGATAAAACACTAAATGTTGTAAGTGGCTACCAGTTGAATGGCACAACTGTAATTGATGGCTCAAGAAACCTTACAAACATAGGAACTATTTCTAGTGGTGCTATAACTGCAACTGCTTCTTCAACTATTGGAGGAAGCGACAATATAAGTATGACTGGTGGCAGTCTAGGTCAACTAAGAATTGCAGGAGCAGGATATACAGGTGCTATCGCTTTAGATGCAAATGCTATGCACATATACCACAACTCATCAGGAAGAAATTTAGTCTTTGGAACAAATGAAACTGCAAGATTAACTATAAATGCAGGTGGCACTATGACTTTTCATAGTAATAATTTACAAAGCATAGGAACTATCAATAGTGGTGCAATAACTGCATCTGGAGATATTACTTCATCAGATAGGATCACCTCAAAAGAAGCATCAGGTGGTTTTTATAAGCTACATACAGACGGAACTTTTAGAGCCGCATTCCATGATAATAATGATGTTACATCAATATATGCAGATGGTGATGGCTCAAATCCTTTTATAACATTTAATGGTGGTGCTACACATAAAACAGATATAGATGGCGTATTAAATTTATCAGGTACAAATAGAGCTATCAAGATGGACGATACAACTATTGTTGATATCTCAAGAAACCTCACAAATATAGGAACTATCTCTGCTACTCATAGTGCTGTAGCGTTAGCATCTCAGCCAGCAAACGTTGCAATATTTGATTCAACTGGTACTGATGGTGTAGCACAGATTAGAGTTCAACATCTTACAGCAAGTGGAGCTGCAGCATTAGGTGCAGGTATAGAATTTATGGTAGGTGATGGTACATCTGGCTCTAATACTAAATCTTCATACATTCGACAAAGAGGTGGTGGTCAAACTTCACTGGACTATATTGCTGATAGAAATCATTACTTCTACGTAGACCATCACGATGATGATTTAACAGGTACTACTTATTCAGATAGAGGAACACTTGCACTTGATATACAAGAGAGTGGTGATGTAAAAGCTTTTTACAATTTTAATGCAGTAAATGGTATCCAAATAAATGGCACAGAGGTTATTTCAGGTGGAAGAAACCTTACAAATATAGGAACTATCTCTAGTGGTGGCATAACAACTAGTCAAGGAAATATAACTATCGGAGTTAGTGGTACTCCAGCTCTAATTTTAGACGATACAGGTAATGCAGGTGGAGGTGCTGCTTCTGGAAAAATAACATTTAAAAATACCGCTGGTGGTGCTATGGGTATTGGATATACATCCAATTCAACCGCAGACTCTGACATGATTATAAGCACTAATGCAGGTGGTACTTATGGTGGCTATTTAGGATTAGCTGCTAATGCAATTACAGATGCTCAATCAGATATTATATTAGAGCCAAAAACTAATGTAAGAATTGCTACGGGTTCTATAGAAATGGGAACTACTGTTTTTATAGACCAAAGCAGAAACCTCACAAACATTGGAACTGTAAATGCAGTAAAAGGAATCTTCACACAAACAGGCGGTGCTTTCCCACTTGTAACTTCAACGCCTTATGATTATGTGGCTAAATTTGAATCAACTGATGCGGCTGCATTTATTATTCTTGAAGATAATAATTCAACAAATAATGGTAATAGAGTAGGTGTGTCTGGCGATACAATGGAGTTTTTTACTGCTGCATCTAAAGTTTTATCCTTAAGTGCTGGAAATGATGCAACTTTTACAGGCGATGTAACAGCATTTTCAGATGAAAGACTCAAGGACAATATACAAACATTGGATGGCAAAAAAGCTCTACAGATGCGAGGCGTTAGCTACATTAGAGATGGTAAAGAAGGAAGTGGTGTGATTGCTCAAGAAATAGAAAAGATCGCACCAGAGCTAGTCGCAACAGCAAACGATGAACAAGGTACAAAGTCTGTTGCTTATGGTAACTTAGTAGGTTATCTAATAGAAGCTATTAAAGAGCAACAAGATCAGATAGAATATATGAAGTCAGAAATTAAAACTTTAAAGGAGGCTAATAATGGCAATAAGTAATACTAAAACTGTTCAAAGGGTAGAGGTTTATCCTTTAACAGACAGTTCAGCAGATGCAACAGCAAATGCAAAACATCCTACCGTTATGGTAGTTTATAACAACACTTTAGGTGGAACTGGTGNAGATGCAGCNCTTGATGGATCTGTAAGCACACAGGTTNTANATCTATCTAAGTTTGTAGAAGATGGNGGTGCAGCAACTGATGTNTCAGGTGAAGATGCTTTAGTGCAAACTATTTGCGGTGCTATCTGGTCATAATAAATGGCAATAGAATCTAGCGGTGCAATATCATTAGGGTCAGCCGCTGGAACTAACAGAAGCATAGCAGGAGAGTTTGGCGGTAGCACACCACACTCATTATCAGAATACTACAGAGATGGTAGTTACTCTGACGGTATAAGTATTCCGTCAGGTGAAACAGGCATACCTGCATCAGGTGCAATATCCTTTTCGGATTTTCACGGCACGGCAGCTGCAACCTTTACCTGGGGGTCAATAATATCAATACCTCAACAGTGGGGAGATATCACAGGATCTAATACAAGTTTTGGTAGTGCATTTGCTTCAGCACAGCTTGGCTTTGCTTTTCAGCCAGAAGACAACAGAGTAAGAATAAGACACGCAAACTCAAGTAACTCACAGGGCACATCTTATAGTTATGTAAACATGACATACTCTGGTGGGTTAACGCCTACCGATGTACAGGTACAACTTAACTGGTCTGGTAGTTTTAGCGGATCAAGTGGATCAGGAACCAGTGGGGCAGAGCCTAGTAATGGTACATCTGGGGGCAGTTCTTTTACCTGGACTTCAGGCACTTATCACACGATTGCAGAACAATCCACTTCTAGTGATAGCGGAAGTTTCTCAGATGCGGTTTGGTCAGTAACAGTATCAAATGCAAATCAGTCAAGAAGCTATACAGCTGGCGGTCTTAGTGGAACTAGCTTGACTATTCGTTTCAAGGCAATAGGTATTAGTGGCACGCCAACAGTAGGTCCATCAACTGCTAACAGTATAGGTTTAACTGCAAGCAAGACTAGCGGCTTCGGTGGTGGTGGGCCGTAAGTATTGCTGTAAATACATAAAGGCGATACAATTAAAAAAACTAATTAAGGAGTAATTATGAATAATAACCAAGAACCACAAGTATTGAATTTTGATGGCGAAGCCTACAATGTAGAAGATCTAACACCTAGGGCGGCTACAGAATTTAATTATTTATTTCGTTTACAAAATGAATTAAATGAGCTTGCGTATCAATTAAAGAAATGCCAAAGTGCACAAAATTTAGCTTCTTCTAATATAAAAAATATATTAAAAGAAGATAAAATAGAAGCTATTGAGCAACCAGAAACTGAAGAAGAAAAGGAAGTCGTTCTTGCAGATGAGGTAAAAACAAAAGATAAACCCGCTGTCAACTAAATGCCTACCGCAAAAGAATCACTAGCAAAAATCGAAGCGCATGAAAAAGAATGCGCAGTTCGGTACGCTAATATAGAAAAAAGATTAGATAAAGGAGATGTAAAATTTGATGCTTTGGATGCTAAGTTTACACGTTATATTATCGGTTTATATATACTTATTATTGGTTTGAGCGGTGTAGATAAAGTCTTTTCTTAGGGGAAGAAATGAATATAGAACAATGTAAAGAGGAAATAAAACGGCACGAAGGTGAGGTTTTAGAGATATATGAGGATAGCTTAGGCTACAAAACGCTAGGGGTTGGACATTTGTGCCAACCTAGTGACCCCGAGTATGACTGGGAAATAGGTGCAGAGGTGAGTCAAGAAGTAGTGGACATGTACTTCGCTGATGATTTTGATAAACACTTAACAGAAGCAATCCACGTGTTTGGTGTAGAAGAAGACTTTTATAAGTTACCTGAAAATATACAACACGTGCTTGTAAATATGTGCTTTAATTTAGGAGGAACTAGATTATCTAAGTTTCGTAACATGTTAGAAGCATGTAGAGCCCATGATTGGGACAAAATGGCTGCTGAAATGGAAGACAGCAAATGGTTTAAACAAGTAGGAAGAAGGAGTCTAGAACTACAAGAGTCAGTGTTAAACACTGAAAAGAAAAGTAGATGGCGTATATTAAGGTAAAACAATTTGGAGGACTTGCACCAAGAACTTCACCGCGACTTTTAAGAGATAACTTAGCTACCATAGCAACAGATGTAAACCTTGAAAGTGGTCGTTTAGTTCCTATAACCGACAATTCTGATACTCTAACCTTAAGTAATTCTAGTAGACAAAGCATATTTAAATATACTGACAACCCAGAAAGATGGTTGCAGTTTGATGAAGATGTGAACGTCGTACGTGGACCGTTGCCCGGGGACACTAACAACACTATATATTGGTCAGGTCAAACTTTCCCTAAGATGGGTAGATCAACAGATATTATTAGTGGTTCTGTATACCCAAATGCAGGTTTTAGACTAGGTATACCCGCGCCGACCGCAGCCCCTACAGTAGCTGCTGTAACTCCAAACACTTTTGATGGGTTGCTTACTACTACTAATGGTTCTGCTACAGTAACTATTACTACACAATCAAGCGGTGCAGCTACTGCTCATAGTCTAAGTGTCAATCAAACTGTAGTTCTAAAAAGTTTTAGTGCTACAAATGGTATAAGTACCGGTGCAATAAATGGTACGTATAGAGTTAAAACAGTGCCTACCACTACTACTTTCACTGTTGAGCTTTCTGAGACTGCTAATGCTTCTGGTAATTCTAGTGTAGCTGGTAATGGAGTAGAGATAGGTGGTAATTCAGAAGCTGACTTAGATTACGAAACTTCTTATGTTTACACTTTTGTATCAGCTTATGGAGAAGAAGGACCACCCTCTGCGGCTTCTACTGTAATAACTACCGATGATAATATGACAGTTAATATTTCTGGTTTAGAAACTTCTACTGCTAAGTCAAACACTAATTTATCTAAAAAAAGAATATATAGATCTAACACAGGTTCTAACACAACAGCTTTTCAATTTGTAGGAGAAGTAACTTTAGCAACTGCTACATTCGTAGATTCCTCAAAAAACAATGAGTTGGCTGAGGTTATTCCTTCTACAGATTGGATTGCTCCACCAGACGATGATACTGCTCTATACCCAGATGGGCCTATGAAAGGTTTGATCTCATTACCAGGGGGCATTCTCGCTGGGTTTACTGGTAAACGTATATGTTTTAGTGAGCCTTTCCAACCACATGCGTGGCCAGCAGACTATAGAATTGCTATTGATGAAGAAATTGTAGGTATTGCTGCAACTTCTAATGGAGTAGTTGTAACTACCCAAGGGACTCCTTATCTTGTTACCGGTAATGATCCATCAGCGATGATGGCTATACGTATTGAAACAGCAGAAGCTTGCCTCAGTAAACGATCAGTAATAGATATGGGAGAATATGTAATGTACGCAAGTCCGGACGGTTTGATAGCTGTGTCAGGAGCAACTGCACGTAACCTTACAGAGGGGCTAGTCACGCCAGAACAATGGCAAAGCACTTACTACCCTTCTACTATTACAGGTTTTTACTGGCAAGGTAGATATGTTGGTTATTTTGACAGAGGCTCTGGTGCCTCGCCAAGGTATGGAGGTTTTATTTTTGATCCAAGAGACAATGGCTCACTTGCTTTAGTAAACTTAGATGCAAGTGCTTTGATACGTGGCGGGTTTACAGACCCAGATGATAACGAATTATATATAATCATAGGAAATAAAATTAAAAAGTTTCAAGGTAGTTCTACTGCTTTAACTTATAACTGGAAAACAAAAGACTTTGCAGTGCCTAGGCCCACAAGTTTTGGTTTTGCAAAGGTAGATGCAGAGGCCTATCCTGTTACTTTAAAAGTTTATGGAGATGGCAGTGTCATATATAACGCTACTATAGCTACTAGTGGTAGTGCATTTGCTGTAACAGGCACAACACCTAGTTTTAGTTCCACTCCTATAACAGAACCTATGGTGCGTTTGCCTGCTAGTGTTAATACTGTTTATGCAATAGAAGTAGAAAGCACTAAAACTGTGAACGAAATTTGTATTGGAGAATCAGTAGCTGAACTAAAAGAGGCATAATGGCTACTAGTAAAACAAAAGTACCTGCCATAAAAAACATACCAGCTAAGGTAGATAGAGAACTAAAAGGTTCTTTAGATTCTATAAAAGAAGCAGTAGAAATAAGACTGGGTAGAAGAGGCGACCCTTTAGACAGAGCCGTTACTATTAGAGAACTTATAGATAGTGGGTTAGCTGAAACTTCAAGCAATAGTGTATTTAGTGTAGATAATGCAGGTCCAGGTATTAGCCCTCCAACAAAACCTCCTGGAGATTTAACTCGTCCCCCTGCTCCTACGGCCTTACAAGCTTCAGGTGTATTCACTTCTATAATATTAGAGTGGAGTCCAGCTAGTTATGGCAATCATGCTTATACAGAAATATGGAGATCTCAGGGACCCGATATAGGGGGAGCCGTACGTATCTCTACTACAAATGCTTTTGTGTACACCGATGAGGTTGGGTATGCAACCACTTACTATTACTGGGTGCGTTTTGTTAGCACTTCTGATATAGAAGGAGATTTTAATGCTACAGAGGGGGTAGTAGCTACTACTGCAGCTGACGTGGGTGCCGTTATGACATCTCTGTCGGAAGAGCTAAAACTATTACCTGGGTTTAACACCTTGTTGTCAGACATAGATGTAACTATAAATGCTAGTACATTAAATTTACAACAAACATTAGAAGCTATAAACACAGCAGCAGGAAATGCACAAACTGCGGTCAACTCTTTAACTACCAACACACCAAGAGTTATTAGATCTACCAGTGCGCCTACAGCTAGGCCAGACAACTCTACTTTGCAAGCAGGTGATATATGGATAGATACCGATTCTAGTCCAAACGTCAATGAAATATTTGTGTACACAGGCAGTACTTGGGCTGCTAGTACGTCAGGGTCTACATCTTCTTCTGATACAACTTTACAAACTCAAATTACCGCTAATGGTAATTCTATAACACAGAATGCAAACAATATTTTATTGGTAGCAGGGGTTAGTGACGAAGCAGATATATCTACTTCTGTAAATATTACGTCTTTAAATTCTTCTATAACAAATGCTAACACTAATATAAGCGCAAATGCGAGTGCAATAGGTGGACTGACCACAAGGGTTACTGCAGCAGAGGGTACGATATCATCACATACAAGTGATATTACATCATTAGAAAGCACGTTAAGTGGTTATTCAGGATCCAATACTGTCGCTACTGCTGTTAGTGGGCTACAGACACAAATTACATCTAATGATACAGATATTGCTAATGCTAATACAGCTATTGCAACTAAAGCTAGTGCAGCTTCTGTTACCTCTTTATCTACTTCATTAAACAACTTATCAGGCACAGTAGATGGTAAGACTAAAACTTTTGCCCAAGACAACGCCCCTACTGCTACAGCTATAGGAGACTTGTGGATAGATACTAATGATGGTAATAAACTCTACAGGGCTGAGTCTGTTGGTGCGGACGAAGTTACTTCAGGTGAGTGGGTTACTGTACGGGACACAGGTTTTGTTACTAACGCTAATGCTATAAGCACTTTGACAACTACAGTCACTAACCTTACTAATGGAGCAGTAGCATCTAATTCAGCTGCAATTACTAGTTTGCAAAATGCCTTGTCTGGGTTTACAGGTAGCGGAGCGGTTAGTACTGCAATAAACACTTTAACTTCTAATGTAAGTGCTAATGATACTGACATTGCAAATAATACAACAGCTATAAACTCTGCCCAATCTGATATAACTACTTTGCAAGGCACCGTGAATACAATTAGTGGAGACTATGCCACAGGTACAGCTCTTACTAGTTTAACAAATACGGTTAATGCGATTGATGTGTTGGCTACTTTTGCTCAAGATGATGCGCCTACCTCTGGCATGGGTACGGGAGATATTTGGTTAGATACAAATGATGACAATAAATTATACAGATGGAGTGGTTCAGCTTGGGTAGCTTTGTCACCTGGGGCACAAGCGCTATCAGCTAACTCAAGTGCTATAACGTCTTTGCAAAATGCTTTGCAAGGCTTTACAGGTAGTGGTGCTGTATCCACCGCTATAACTGGTCTACAAAATAGTGTTACTAGTAACGCCGATAATATAACTGCTAATGCTACCTCTATTACTAATTTAGAGTCCACTGTAAATGATGCTGCCACGGGCGTAACAGCAACAGCTGACGCATTAAGTCAACTTACAACTGATGTTAACTCTATACCTGTGCAATTCTTTCAACCTAACGCCCCATCAAGTGGCCATGTAACAGGAGATTACTGGATAGATTCTGATGATAACCAATTATACAGATACAACGGAAGTGCATGGGAGGCTATTAGAGACACCTTAATTACTTCTAGTGCGAGTGCTATTACTCAACTACAGACAGATGTAGCAGGAAATACCGCAGACATATCAACAAACGCTACTGCTATTTCAGATGAGACCCAAGCTCGAACTAATGCTATTACTCAATTAAGCACTACAGTAGATGCAAAGAATCAAACTTTTGTTAGTACATCCGCTCCTACTGCCATAGCAGCTGGAGATCTATGGATAGATACTGACGACAACAATAAGTTATACAGAGCTACAGCACCAGGAACCAACAATTGGGTACCAGTCAGAGACGATTCTAATGATACAAAAGCTACTGTTTTTGCTCAATCTAGTGCGCCTATTGCTCTTGCTGTAGGCGATATATGGATAGAAACAGATAATGATGACAAAGTATATAGAGCCACAGCCCCTGGTAATTCTAATTGGGTGCCTGTAGGTGTTGCTTCTTCAGCTTCTGTTACAACTTTATCTTCAGCTGTTTCGGACATAGAAGGCAATGCAGCTGCAGCGTATGTACTGCAAGTAAATGCTAACGGGTCGGTAGCGGGTATGGTCATAGAAGCTAATGCTTCGGCTGGTGGTTCAGCATCCGCGGTTCAGTTTGTAGCAGATAAGTTTGCTATATGGAATGACAACAATGCGGGTACTGCTCCTTTTATAGTCAGCAGTAATACAGTATTTATGGATAATGCTATGATCCAAGACGCTGCTATAACTAACGCTAAGATAGCAAACTTAGCAGTGGAAGAAGCAAAGATAGCAAATGCTGCTATTACAACTGCTAAAATTGGCACCGCTGCTATTACAACAGCTAAGATACAAGATGCGGCTATAGAAACAGCTAAGATAAATGATGCAGCTATAACAAATGCAAAAATCAATGACTTAGATGCTAGTAAGATAAACGCTGGTTTTATTGATGCAGCTAGAATTGACGCGGGAAGTATTGATGCAACTAAACTTAATGTTACTGATCTTACTCTACCCGTTAGTCACAACAAGGTTAGTGGCACTGTTATAGGTGGTTTTGGTAGTAATCAAATGAAGCTGGCTCAAGTAGGAGCCATAGGTACACAACCTGGTTTATATCAAGGATACGTTAGAGTTTTTGGGGGAGATGGTCAGGTAAAAACTTTAAGTATTGCTATAGGAGATGGTACTTTTAGTTCTACGGGAGAGTTAGATAGTGACAATAACGTATATAACAATGAGCCCAATAATCAAAACTTACCTATGGTTGATGTGGGAGGTATACAGTATCATTCTAATAGAGCAGAAGCTTGGGCAGGCATAGCTAGATTTAGAACAACAAATGCAGTTGCTCAAATATCTGTGACTTTTAGAAAAAGAAGTGATACAAGCAGAACTGCTAATTTATACATCTTAGCTCAAGGTGATGGGGGTATCAGATACTTAGAAAATGTTGAGTATGCATTTACACGTTTAACTGTAAATGAACCTGTGCCATTTAGTTTTAACGCAGCAAACAACCAAGCACTAAACCAGGTAGTAACTTCAAACACTATTACACTGACAGGTTCTGGTTTTACAGGGGGCACTCTTACCCTTACAGGACATTCTTCAGCACAATATAAAATTAATAATGGTAGTTATCAAACAGGCAGTGCTAGTGTGGTAGCAGGAGACACTGTTACTTTACAAATAACAAGTGCTTCTACTCAAACTACTACACGTAGCGCTACAGTAACAGTGCGAAATGTGTCAGCTACCTTTAGTGTAACAACCTTTACATCTGGCAGCCCACCAGGTGGCGGAGAGTAATCCATAATGGCGATACACAATTTTGACTACACATATGAATTCATAGAGTGCGAAATAGTACCTCGCTCACTTTCTGATGCTACTCCATTAGTTTCTTCTGTGACAGTTAGAGTTACTGCGGTAGATCAAGCAGATAATACAAAAACGATAAGCACTAATGAAACTAAATCATTAGATTATTTTTATTTACAAGACGCAGACTTACCTGGTAGTTTTATACCTATAGCAAATGTAACAAATCAGAATATGATTGATTGGTATAAAGAAGGTATAGCCACTGAAGATTTAGATGGATTCTACACATGGAAGCTTTACGGCTATACAGAAATGGATGATACGTGATAATATAAGATATGGCGTATAAGAAAAAAAGAGTTAAAAGGAAGCCAGTAAAGAAAAAGGCTTTAACGAAAAGGCAGGAGGCTAGTATGAAACGTCATTCAAAACACCATACTGCTAAACATATGAAATATATGAAGAACCTTATGATGAAAGGTAGTACGTTTACTGCTGCTCACAAGAAGGCTCAAAAAGCAGTAGGTAAATAATGTACGAATATAAATGTGATATAACTAGAGTTGTAGACGGCGACACAGTAGACGCTGAGATAGACCTAGGCTTTGACATAATATTTAAATCTCGTATTCGACTCTATGGTATCGACACCCCAGAATCACGAACATCCAACAAAGACGAAAAAGCTAGAGGTAAACTAGCAGCAAAATTTTTATCAGACAGCATCCTGCATGCAGACAATATAGTAGTACAAACAAAGCTAGACAAGAAAGGTAAGTTCGGTAGGGTGTTAGGTGTTATCGTTGCAGACGATGTAGATTTAAACCAAGCCTTGGTAGATAACTACCATGCTGTACCCTATACAGGACAAAGTAAAACTTTAACTGCACAGATGCATATGAAGAATAAAGAAAAACTATTGGAGCTTGGTAAATATGAAGAAGTTACTAACTAATATAATCGGGAGCGTAGCTCCAACATTGGGCACTGCACTAGGTGGCCCATTAGGTGGCATGGCAGGGGATGCCATATCAAAAGTTCTTGGGTGTGATAACGACCCCGTGTCATTGGAAAAAGCAATTGCAACTGCTACACCCGAACAACTATTAGAAATAAAAAAGGTAGAGAAAGAGTTTGAAGCTAAGATGAAAGAGCTTGATGTTGATCTGTACAAACTAGAAACACAAGAGAAACAAGATGCACGAAAGACTTTTAGTAAAGACTGGACTGCTAGAATAATCGGTATAGCTATGGTTGGTGGTTTCCTTGGTTATATCTTTCTCGTTACTCTCCAACCACCAGAGCAAAATAGTGAGGCCCTGATAAATTTGGTTCTAGGCTACCTTGGTGGCCTAGCGTCTGCAGTCATATCATTCTATTTCGGGGCCTCCAATAAACAAGAGTAATGGAGTCAGCAGTAACCCTTATACAAGAAGTTGGGTTTCCTATTGCAGCAGCTCTAGGGTTAGGTTGGTTTATCTACAAACTTATCATGCGTATAGTTGAGGGTATGGAAACAAAATTAGATGTAGTAGATGAAAAAGTAGCAGAACAAGTAGCAGCCATGGAAGAGAGACTAGGTAGTAAACTTGACTCGCAACATGGTATTCTAGTAGCATTAATAGATAGAGTGCGTAGCTTGGACAATGAAATTATAAGACAAGACACGTTAATAAAAACTATTTTAGGAGTGCCGCAGTTAATTGACAGCAACAAGATAGCTAAGGCAGATAGAGATGATCAAAGAAAAGACTGAATATAAAGTAGACTGGTACAAGCTAACAGCTTGGATTTGCATTTTAAGTTTTTGTTTGCTTTTTTGGAGTTCTGTTCTACATGCAGACAAAATGACACACCAGTTTAAGTCTCCGTCTTTTAGCGGAATAGGGACATCTTCTCACTATCTAACTATTGAAAACCAAGAGTTTAATAGAAAAGAAGCAAACAAAGCTGAGCTTAAAGCATATAAAGAACAGCTTAAAAGGGACGCCGAAAACACTACCCTAGCTAGGTTTATTAGGAACTTAGAGTCTAGGATATATGCACAACTAAGTAGACAACTAGTAGATGCTTTGTTTGGTGAAAACCCAAGCACAAGTGGCATACTAGAACTCATGGGTAATACTATTGAGTATTCTGTAAGTGAAGACGGCACAATGATAACACTTAAAATTACAGATGCAGAGGGCAATGTCACCGAGATTACTGTGCCTATCGGTTCTTTTACTTTCTAGTTGCGTCAGTCTTTTATTTGACCCTATAGAAAATAACATAGCACCAGATAGAAAAATAGAGCCAGCTAGTATAGAAGAGCTAGTTGTGTCTGACCTTGTCAACGTACGTACACCCACTCGAAAACCTACCGTTGCAGTGTACGCAACTGCATTTACTGATCAAACAGGGCAAAGACTAAGCAACTCTATGTATGCTAGCTTTTCTACAGCTGTAACCCAAAGCCCTAGCGCATACTTAATTAAAGCACTAAAAGATGCAGGCAAAAACAATGGTGGTTTCTTTACGGTAGTTGAACGTATAGGAATCGACAACCTCACAAAAGAAAGACAAATCATACGTAGTGGCAGGGAGCAAAACAACGACAGTTCCAAACTTGGTACCTTGTTGTTTGCTGGACTTCTTATAGAAGGTTCTGTCGTATCGTACGAAGCGAACGAGACCAGCGGTGGTGCGGGTGCTCGTTATTTAGGTATTGGTATATCTAAGGCCTACAGAACTGATACGTTGACGATCCAGCTACGTCTCATATCAGTTAGTAGCGGTCAAGTGTTAGTTGAGAAACTAGTCACAAAGACCATTCTTAGTGTATCATTAACAGACGACGTGTTTCGTTTTATTGAAGATGGCACTGAGCTAGTTGAGATAGAAAGTGGCGTGGTGAGAAACGAGTCTGGAGGACTCGCTTTGCGCTCCGCTATAGAAACCGCCGTATTAGGAATTATCACGGAGGGTGAACAAGCTGGATATTGGAGTTACGAATGAGAAAACTTTTACCCTTATTATTAGTTGGTATTTTGTATGCAGATAATGAGATCTATATAGATCAGTCTGGTAATAACGCTAATATAGACCTAGAGCAACTAGGCTCATCAAATATTATAGGTGGGTTAGATGCGGCTACAGGTTCTATGACCCCGCTCGACCTTGATGGCTTAAATCTTACATTAGATATAAATCAGATAGGTAGCTCAAACAAATTTTTAGGTGATATCTTAGGCGATAGCATCACAGGATTCTTTGAGTTTGATGGCGACAGCAACGTGTTTGATATACAAGTAGACCCAACCGATACTTATGGTGCTGACTCAGGCGACTACAATGTAGATGTAACAGGTTCAAGTAATGATTTTAACTTGAACGTTGCTACAAATGCTCTTGCTTCTACTCTTGACCTAGATTGGGTTATCAATGGCGACTCTAACACGCTCGATTTTGATATAGACTATGATTTAGGTACATCATATGTAGATATAGATGGCGACTCTAACTCTGTTACCTTTGATGGTAGTGGATATCAAAGTGGCTACTTCTACTTAGATCAGACAGGCGATGGCAGAACATACAACATTACACAATCATCTACGTTGGCTAGCGACTGGCTCAAAATTATTTCTACTGGTGACAATGGTACTGTGTGCATCGTACAAAACGATGGCGGCACAAGCACCGGTTGTTAATATAGGAGATATATCAGAGCTTACAGGCACTGCTGAGGTTATACGGGACCAGCCCTACGGGGCTGCTCTTGATTTTGACATCCAACAGATGGACGATGTCCGCACGTCTGTTGGCAGGGTAGCTATTACCTTTCTAGATGACTCCATAGTAAAACTTACAGAACACTCAAAGCTTGTTATTACTAAGTATGTGTTCGATCCTGACCCAACAAAAGGTGAGATGGCCATGCGATTTGCGAATGGCACGGCTAGATTTATAAGTAGTAAGCTAGGTAAAATTGATAAAAAGAACATTAGATTATCCACACCTACCGCTGATATTGCTATCAGAGGTACAGATTTTACCTGCACGGTTGATGAACTGGGGCGTTCTCTCATTATTTTATTACCTGACGCTAACGGCATTTCTAGTGGTGAGATACTTGTTACCACTGCTACAGGTACTGTTACTCTTAATAAACCCTACCAAGCTACTACAGTAGAAGTATGGGAAAGTAGTCCAAGTAAACCTGTCATACTAGATCTTACTTTAGACATTATAGACAACATGTTGATTGTTAGTCCTCCAGACGAATCAGAGTTATCCACAGAAGAATCCACAGCTTCTGTAGCAGATAGTGGGGGCATATTAGATATAGACTATTTAGAATTTAATGATTTAGAAATAGATTACCTAGCTGAAGATGCACTAGAGTTTACAGAATTAGATATAAATTTTTTAGATGTAAACTTTTTTGAAGATTTGTTGGCAATTATAGAAGAGATAGATCAACTTGATTCGGACAACTTATCCACAGGAGCTTTAGTTCAAGGTACGAACATTGGTCAAGACTTAGAAACACAAATAATTACATTGTTACAAGGAGATCAAATAGCTTTCCAAAGAAAAGTAACACAGAATGCGCAGTTGACCGTAGATGCATCGCAGGGGTACACTATAATATTAATACAGGACGGTAAATACCAACAGATTGTAGTGAATGGTGGCGGTAGTTCTACTATTACAATTACACAGGGAGCAGGATGAAGAAATGGATTTCGTTAATAAGCATACCAATCTTATGTATTCCTTTATTATTTAACTGGCAAGCCCTAGAAATTTTAAAATTAAAAACCTTCGATGCTCTCGTACAAATTCCAGAACCTAGTGGTGTATTTGTTACGTTAGATATAACTGAAGAAGACGTTTCCATGAGAGGCGGCTGGCCATTCCCGCGCCAAGACCTTGCACGCATTCATCTCGACCTGATTGAAGCAGGGGCTATGGGTGTAGGATGGGTGGTCGCTTTTCCTCAAGCAGACAGATTTGGTGGAGACAAAGCCTTTGCACAGGTTTTGGCAGGCACACCGAGCGTCCTTGCAATGTTTGAAAATGATAACGGAAGTTATCCTCCGACAACAGGCACAGTAGTATTAGGTGATGGGATTCCCGTACAAGCGATTCCTGCACTGGGTGTGATACAAAACACGTATGAACTTGCAAATGCTAGCAGCCAGGGCTTGGCTGTTGCACGAACAGAAGTAGATAACTTAGTTAGACGATTGCCTTTGCTTCTTCAAACACCAGAGCTTGATGGGTGGGTGCCGGCTTTTGGTATGGAAGTAATGAAAATTATATCTGGTTCTGATACATATGTGATTCGTACATCTGAAGGCAGCATAGTAGAGCTCACGTTACCGAACTACGCACAAATCCCAGTAGATGAGTTGGGCCGTAGATGGGTGCCATGGGTTGACACTCCACGGACCACGCTCGATGAACTAGATGTAAAAGATAAGTTTGTGTTTGTGGGTGTAAGTGCAAAAGGTGTGATGCCGCAAATTGCTACAAGCGACGGGTTAAAGTATCCGCATGAAGTACAAGCTGCTTTGGCTGAGAGCTTAACAGTTGATGTACCTCAAATACCTGGTGCAAGTCTATTATATGAATTACTTATATTAGTGGGGTGTCTATTATTAGTTGTGGTTATGATACGTACATTGCCTGTTTTGGGTACTGCTGTAAGTGTAGGAAGTTTATACACGTGCGTTGCGATAGCAGCTGTGTGGTTTACACGAAACAATATACTTATAGATTTTAGTTATAGTATAGTATCAATGACACTTATATCAGTACAAGAATTCTGGTTGAGGTTTGGGGAACAATACAAATTGAGACAACAGATAAAAAAACAGTTCGAGCACTACCTGGACCCCAGGCAAGTTGCACGATTACAAAACAATCCAGAGTTACTTAAGTTAGGAGGAGAGCGTAGAACTTGTACGTTCTTGTTCACCGACGTTAGGGGGTTCACAAATCTGTCCGAAAAGCTAGAGCCTGAAGAAGTAACAGATATAATGAATAAAGCTCTTACTGTGCAAGTTCAATGTATACAAGCTCACGGTGGTATGGTTGATAAGTTCATAGGCGACGCATGTATGGCCATCTTTAATTCCCCCTTAACATTAGATGAACATGAAAAACGTGCTGTCGCCTGTGCTCAGGATATGTGCACGGCAATGCATATGCTGCAGGAGAAGTTGCCCGAACCGATAGCTATAGGTATAGGTGTAAACACTGGTCCAGCAGTAGTGGGTAACATGGGGTCAGATTCTAGATTTGATTATTCTGCTATAGGGGACGCAGTTAATACAGCCGCACGATTAGAGAGTGCAACTAAAGAAGCTGGTGTAGATATACTTATTGGAGAACGTACAGCTAGCAAGATCCCTGAAGCGTACTTGCACGATACTATTAAAGTAAAAGGCAAAGCAAAAGCTTTGAAGGTGTATACTATATAAATGCCACGTAACTATAAACAAGAATACGAACGTTATCACAAATCACCTGAACAAAAGAAACGTCGTGCAATGAGAAATAAAGTTAGACGTCAAGCTTTGAGAGAAGGTAAAGTGCGTAAAGGAGATCGTATTGATATTCATCATGTAGATGGAAATCCTATGAATTTTGCAAAAAGTAATTTAATTTTAAAAGATAGATCAAAAAACCGTTCTTTTGCTAGAAATCGTCGATCTGGGAAAAAATGACCTCATAGGATCGCGTTTAACGCATTTTGTGAGGGTAAGTAAGGCCTTAGGTCCAACTTAATTAACTATTGCTTGGTGGGCTTGTACGTGCGTCAGACAATGTTTCTTCTTTTTCTAGGGTTTTTATTAGTCTTTTTAGATACCATTCGGCTTTTAAGACATCTTGTAGCCCTTTTTTGTTCTCATAACGCCACATATACTTTTCTATATTACCTTTTAAATAACCTTTAAAGGCTTCAGGTGTCATACTTTCTTCTATTGCGTCAATGCATTCAATGTTTCCAGTATTATAATGAGGGGGTGAATTTACATAATCAGTCATTTGTTTCTCCTAAACAAAAATTAGTTAGTACTTGTATAAATATTTTAAACGGAATAGCTTGTTCTTTAAATTGTTTTACTGTTATATGTGTGAGTTCAAAATTTTCAGTTACGTACACAAGATCCCCAGATGCAAATACTACGTATGTAAAAACATTATGTTGTTTTTGACGAGTAAGCCATAAGCGTTGTTGCTCAGATAAGTTAATCTTAATTTTAGAGTTAAGCTTTGTAGGCAAGTTTTCTTTGTACTTATATTCAATCCAACAATGACCTGCTGGACCTGAGTAGTAAGTGTCCGATACACCTCCGTGGTAAGGATCGTTGATCTTCCACTTATAAACATCTTTAGGCAGTTGTCTATGTACTTTATTTATGAACTCCTTTTCTCGCACATCCTGAGTATAGCACACGTACATGGATGCGACAGTTTACGTCGCACCCCGTACGAATACTTACCTAGGATTTATTTGCAAAAGTCTTTTCATAAAAACCTTTAGCAACATTGTAAGTATCTTCTTTCAACCAACCTACGTTTGAAACAGATATGTTCATAAACTTCTGTCCTGCTTTGTTAGCTGTTGATACTGAAGCAAGCTTCCAAAGAGAAGCAAACCTGTCACCACCTAGTTTCATAATCTGAGTATTCCATTCTCTAGATACTCTTAACTTAGATGAAGCACAGTCAAACAAGAAAGGGATCTCTGAGATATCTCCTGTCTTGTCATCTACTTTAAGCAAAGTGTGAGTTTGAGTCTGTGTGATTTCATGGTCTTCAACCTTGTTACCACCATCTTCAAGATACTTAATAGCTTCTGCCTGTGTAGGGAATGTACCTACAAGGCCACCGCCTTTTTCTCTTTTGACCCATACAACATACTCTTCTCTGAAGTGTACGTTTACTACAAACAACTCTTTGCCGTAGCTTTCTTTGGTTACAGTATTAATGAAGTCACCAACTTTGGCTCCTTCAATATACTCACTATGGTTCTCATCAACTTCGTTTGATAACTGCTGTAGCTGTTTCAAACGTGGAGTAGATAAGTGCTCTGAGTTAATGTTTTCATTACCCAGATTTGCGCCTTGTTTTACGTGAGCTGGCACCTCACTCGTTACTATACTTATATCATTAGACATCGAACGTTCTCCTTTTTACATCTAACATTAATATTACGCTGATCTAAAGTTAACTCTAGTCAGCTCCGTACTTTTAACACCCGGCACATCCATGCCAGCTGTTATAAGTTCTCTATAGGCTGTTGCCGACATGCGCTTTTGCAATAGCTCAAACTGTCCAGTCTTTACTATGTGCTCGTGCAAATCGTCCCAGTTTTCTACAGTAGGCACAATCTCATTTTTAAGTGAGATTGTACAAACATCATTAGAAATTTTATCGAGACCTTGCTCTTGCATTCTAATAGATATTTGACTTTCTAATTCACGTTGTTGTGTTTTAAGAAGTTTTTCTTCTGCTTGTACAGTCTTTATCTGAGACCGTAGCTTAGTTACTTCTGATAACAAATCATTTAATTTTTTCATGATACCTCCTTTAAGATATGTAATAAGTTTTCCATACGTCCCAACTTAGTGTTGAGTTTTTTGTACACCTCAGGTTCCCACGTGCCTCTGGCTTGGATGAGAATTGTCTCAGTCTTTTGTGTTTGACCTGCTCTGTATATACGTTGGTTAAATTGTTGATAATGCTCAGCATTGTACGTAGGTGAACACCATATGACTGTGCTTGCGCGAGTAAGTGTAAGGCCATGCGATGCGGATTGTGGATGACAGAATAGGACCTTGATCTGTCCGGCCTGATACCTAGAAACTATATCTTTTCTACGTTCAGCTGGGACAGTGCCGTCTATAACTTCGTACGACATACCTTCTTTCTGTGCCATTTCTACAAGAGCGTCGCGTTCGTGCCGCCAGTTAAATGCCACGAGAGAGTGGGCTCGTTGTGAAACAAGCGTCATGACAATGTCATATCTTTCCTGGTGCACGAACTGTACAACGCCATCCTCATCGTAAATTGCGCCCGTGACTAATTGAAGTAACTTCTTGACACGTGCGGCTGCATTGATTGCATTAACAGTCCCTGATTTTGTATACAAGACTGACTCATCAGCCAACGTCTTGTATTGTCTTTGTATATTTGGTGTAAGCTTAGTGTTAACTGTGCGTACAATATTGTCTGGTAGATCTATGCAGTCAGACAAAGCGTAGCGTATCGATATATCAGAAAGTTTATTTGCTACAGCTTCTTCAATGCCAGGTTTATCTACCCATTCATTAGCAAAGCCATTGAATTTAGGTGTACAAGCCTGGTGTCTAAAAGCATAGAACCGTGTACCCAGACGTGCCCCGCCATCCACAAGGAATGCGGGGTGCCAGATATCTAGAATAGTATTACTATTAGGAGTACCAGACATGGCAATCCTATTAGTAAAACATGAGATAATTTTGCTGAGATTTTTACTGCGTTTGGCTTGTCGATTTTTAAAAGCGGTAAACTCGTCAATAACGACAGTATCGAATTTCTCAATGAGATGTGTATTTTTTTGTAAAAAGTTAACGGCTTCGAAATTAGTGATGACCATTTCGTTTTCGCTATCTTCAAATACTTGTTTACGATTTTTTGCATAAGCTACTCCGTATTTTATTTGGGGTTGAAACTTACGTATGTCTTCCCCCCACGCTGCTTCCAATATTGAAAGTGGCGCTAAGACTAAAGTCTTACCTCCAAGTATAGCATGTGCATCTAGCACTGCACGTGTTTTGCCAGTGCCAGGGTCAGATGTAATTAAACATGTTTTTGTTTTAACTATGAAATCTGTTGTGGATTTTTGATGCGCATAAGGCGCAGGAATNTTACATTCATCGTTCATCTTTCTTTCTCCGTAGTACTCTGTGTTATTTGGGTGAGTACAACTTATATATTATAACTAATACATTCCCCATTCACAATGGGGTTCTGGTCCTTTTCCAAACGAACACCACCTGCAGTTGTAAGTGCTCGGGTTTGGTGGAAATTTAGTAGCTGTAGTCATGGCTATAGCTCGCTGGTGCAGCTTAGGCATAAATAACATAGCTTCATCTCGCGTATAGGTTTGCTCCATAGTTGTTCCGTGATCTAAGTACCACAGTTCTGTGTTAACTACTTCTAGATCTGGGAACATAAAGAAAGTACCTATTGCATAGATTAAAGCTTGTTGGCTGTGCGCAATTTCATTGCCAAACTGTTTACCTGTTTTGTAATCTATGACGCGAGCTGATGTATCTGTTTCTGATACCAGGGCATCTAGCTTGACACGTGCCCAAGTGTCTGGAGAAATCCAACCTGTCGGTTCCCAAGATAAGGTAAACCCCCATTCTCCTTCAGTTTGGACTTTTCCATCTGCAAAAAGTTGTTTTAGCTCCGAAAATTTGTGAGAAAATTTTTGAAGTGATTCTGGTAGTTCGCCAAGTTCATGACGTACGTAACGTTCTGCTTCGTCGTGTATGCGCGTACCTCGTTCTGCTGCAGGACCATAGTCTTCTTTGACACGTTTGACTTTACTTATGTAGGTTTTATAAGGACATTGTTCGAAAGTTTTTAAAGCCGAGTATGACCATGCAGGTACCAGGCCTAGTTCTACGTCCTCCGTGACCTCAACCGTTGAGATTAGGTCTGGACGATTGGGTTGCGTTAGATTGTCCATTATCTAATAGATTTAAATCCCTTTCGTCAAAGTGTTCTTTTATTAACTGTTCTCGAACATTATTGTCTATTTTCCAAGTTAATACAACTCCGCGTGGTATACCAGCGTTACGATCCTTGCTTATACGTTTACGTGCAGTCTTTATATTTAACCTGGACATCCGTTTAGAGAACTCTCTTTGTGACAAAGTATTACGACTATCTGTAAGAGCGTCGTATACAACTTTGAAGTGCGCCAGTGGTATGACTTGTTCTTGACCAGTAGTAGATAACCAATCTTTTAAATACCGTTGCGCCGTACTTATGCCACCAGCATCAAATGTGTTTGTAAGTGGTATATCTAATACTTCTGTAAAATATTCTAAGTTACGTGTACGTATTGCATTTGCAAACTCTTCAAGAATAGACATAGATACTTCTTTCATTTCTTTCTTCGCGTCATTCTCTAGAGCTGTATGGGCCATACGTTCGTTAACGACAAACTTTTTGAGAACACCAGATATTATGTACAGTTCTGGCTCTAGTGCGGACAAGTTTTCCAGGAGCTCTGGATGTACGTTTTCTATCTTTTGTTCTTGTCGTGGAGCTACATTATATCTTCTGTCGCTGTCTTCTATTTTGACCGCGTCTGCTCTGTTGGTTAAAAATATAAAGTTTGTAAAAGACGGCAGCTCGATTTGATTTGTACGCATTGCTCTTATAGTTAGGTTGGGTTCTGTTATTTGATGTTTTAACTTGTCGGCCATACGCCCTACAGATCCTGAATCTGCCATACGAAACTCATCAACTACAAGAAACAATGCAGTTCTCATATATAAGTTAAACTGTTCTTCTATATTTTCTAATGAACGCATTGGTGTTTGCATTTCGCCAAACAAAGGCTTCAGTATTTTATGTACGAACAAACCTTTACCGGTCCCTGGTATGCCCGTAAATATCCAAGCAGTCATTGTTTTCTTTTTATTCTGGTATATATAAGCTAGCCAATTCATAAAGTGTTCGAACTCTGGTTTACCGTTACCAAGTGCATGCATGATTAGTTTATAGAAGTTTGGTGCAATCTTTTGAATTTGAATAGCTTCACCGTACGATAATTTCTTTACGTTCTCTTCTTCACGCAGCATGTATTTTGTACGTCTAAATAAATTTACTGAGTATGGAACGGTCTCCAAGTCAATACCTTTGTCACTGCTAGGATCAAAAACAACACGAGCGTCTGGAACAAAATCCATGGTAGGACGACCATGAGACTTAAGAAAGTCGTTAATACTGCTTTTATTGGTGGGCGTGAGCGGGTACTCATCGTCAAATTGTTGTTTTGTTTCATCATATACTCCGTTGTAATATGTATCTGTGAAGAAATCACGTAATACAATTGGTTTCTTTTTAGTTTCTGTGTCTATTTTATCTGCAAATATTTCAAAAATACTTCTATAAAACTCTGGGTCTGCTTTCTCTATCTCCCATACAGGTTCGCCTTTGAAGTTATACATGTAATGAGGATTAGTTAAAACAAAATAATAACCTCCGCTGTCGCCTCCGTTTACATTGCAATTTACAAATGGCTCTGACACCCGAGAGATCTGTATAGTCATTTTGTCTGGGTTTTGTAAAACTTCTTGTGCTTCACCTGCAACATTGACCGTGGTTACTTTTCCAACTCTTTTTGGAAGATTGTTTTTCTTCCTAAGGTTGTCTTTAATTTGCAAACCAAGTGCGTGTACCTTTTCAGGGTTCACGCCCACTAAAGACGAGGAGATCTCAAGAACTGGCGAACCACGGTCAACCTTAACAAATCTACCTTCTGGGTATGGGTCGTCTACATCTTTTAAAACTGGTGGAGCAATGTATATTAATTTACTGTTATCTGCAACTGAAGGGTCCAATACGTACGAAAGACTTTGTCCATTAGCTGATAATGTAATTTGTTCTGCAAGAAACTCACTTTGGTAATTAACCATACGAATAAAGTCCTTTAAAGTTTTTGGATGTACAGGCATATCTAATAAAAAGAATAAGTGCATAGAAACTGTATTTTTCTTAAAACCTAAAGACGCACTGGCTTGGACAATATAACTTACGTTATGGAAATATTCTGGAAGTTGCAAGACTATCTTGTCGGCCAGTGCTTGTAGGTCCCCTGGGTTATTTGTATGTAATCCGTCTACGTCCAGCACAAGTAGCTGCGTAGTTTTTGTACGTTCAGACATAAAAGCCCTAGGCTCATCATCTAACTGACGTTTTAATGAACCTTTGTGCAAACATGCACCAGATGCGGCTTGGTCTGTAAGTAATTGATATAATTTATTGAAACCTTTTTTATCTATCGAAACATCAAAATGATCAGAACTAAAGTTCTTTATTAGAGGGTATGGTTTGATACCTTCTTGTGATATTTCTTTGGATAGAGGTTTCTTAGCTTTTAAGAAAACAACTTCCATTTTAAATCTCCTTCTTTGAGTATACCTCTTCTCTATCTATTCGTACAGATTTATCTGCCTGAAATCCTAACTTGCACTGAGTAGGTGATATATTTGTTACGGTTATAACACAAACGACCTGGTTATCCTGTTGTACGACAACTTTATCGCCTTTCTTTCTGGTTAGTATTAAGTTTTTATTTGTCATATATCTTGCTTACCCCTCCTTCTGCGTCGAGCGGTATATCGTCACACCATTCGGGTGGCGTACGCATAATCTCAAGGATCTGATTCATTGTATCATCTGCATTTACTTCAGAGCCAATTGCTATAATCTCATCGTGTACCTGCAAAACAATATCTACTTGAGGTAAAGACTGTACATCTAACATTTGATCTGTAATAACTAATCTAGCTAAAGCTTGTATTACGTTCTCTGTTACACGCGGCCCATGAGTTCGCACGTAATCTCGGTCAGTGTTGTATACAAATTGACCAGCTTCGTACCGTAAATTTGGATAGCTTAGTGCCATACCATTAGGAAGTTCTAATGCACGCATTTTAATCATAAGTGGTCCGTACATCATGCCCACGCTGCGTGGATTAATCATCTGAAATAATGCGTCCTTCATGCCAGACCATAGCCTCGGTATGTTCGGATACATGCCTCGGTATTGCATAACAATTTGTTGGGCAACAGAATCAGAAACATCGACGGAAGGGGAGCCAGTCTTCAGCGTTTGCTTAAACTTGTCGGCCCCCATACCGTACCCGAGACCGAGTATAGCTGTCTTACCTACATATCTTTCTAGCTTGTCATCCTTAGTAATCGTGCGACCGTATATCTGAGACGCAAATTCACAGTACACATCTCGTCCTGTACGAAATGCCTCTACCAAATCGTGTTCTTTGGCTAGCCATGCCAGCATACGAGCTTCGATGTTAGACAAATCAGCTATGTACAATCGTTGTCCTTCAGGGGCCATGATTGCACGTCTGAGTGTTGATCCTCTTGGTAGGTTCTGCAGGTTGATTTTGTCCGAACCACCAAATCGGCCAGTATGTGCGGCATAATATCGCAGCGGTACACTGAACGTACCATCAGGATTAGTTGAGTCTATAAATCGTTGGGCTCTGGTTTCTTCTATACGAGACTTAACAAACTCCCTAGCTTCCCATATGTTGTTGTGTTCTGGATACATGTTACACATTTGTATGTAAGCACTGTCGTTCTTACCAAACGCAGGTATCTGTTTACCTGTTGTTGGGCTTTTCTTTGTAGGCACTGTTATACCTAGTGATTCTAAATGTTCTTTGAACTTTACTTGTGAAGCCAGTACCTCCCGTGTAGTACCAGAGGCCTGGATTGCTTGTTCTGTGCGAGTGGCTATTTCTTCTTTGTAAGTTGTCAGTAGTCCACGGTCCAACATCAACTTTGGTTCTACAAACATACGTACAGTGAGATCTATGATGCGTAACTCCTTGTCCGGATAATTACGAACTTAATATACTCTAGAAAGAGTGCATAAGTTAGATCTACGTCTTGTATGCAATAACCTCCGATCTGTGCGTCTAGCTCAGGGTCCAAGTCACGTACGCCTTTAGCATTTACAAGTTCTTCGCCTTTACGCATAGTTTCATCGTTTGGAAACTGTCTTCGCACAGCATTTGCAAGGCTGGCAGACATGTTCGGATACAGACCACGAGACATAGCTGCAGTATCGTAATAAAAAGCAGGTTTATAACCGTAGTATTGTGTAAGTATGTATGCGTCAAATAAAGTGTTATGGCAAATAACAGCAGTGTTTTCCCAATCTATCTGTGCAAGCACATCTGAAGTTTCTTCTTCGTTGTACCACTCTGTTTCACCGTCTTCTACCTTGATACCTACACCCCATACTTTAAAGTCAGGATGATTTATATATTGTACGGTAGACATTTTACTGAGTGACAGTTGCACATCATAGTAGGTTTCAAAGTCTAAATATATTTTAGTCAGGTTTGTATTCATTCTTAGCTCTTTCTATTGTTTTATCTATTATTAAATCAGCACTCGGTGTATCTTTTGCAACACCATAAGCAAGACCAATAAAGTAATCTAAGCCTACATGTAGTATGTGTGCTAAATCTAAATCCTCAGCAGCTTTTGATATTGTTTTATCTAAGTCTTCAAACAATTTATCATGTGCCAATTCTTGAACTGATTTATCTTTTTCAATAGGTTCACCTTTATCGTTTATTATTTTCCAAGTCATAGTTTCTCCTTAAATTTTTTCATTTTATTACACCAGTCTTCGTACTCGTGTTTCTTTGCGCGCTCCCAACCTATTTGTTTACTGGTATACATATTATAGGCAACAGATAGTTTCACATACTTCCATTGTATGTAAGGCAAGTCTTCAGGATTGTTATATGTATATGGATGTATCGGATTACGCTTTACATATACATGTGTGGGGGGCATTTAATTACTCCTTAATTAAACTTGACAAAATACAATTGTGTCTTTATGACTATAAATATTACATCATGGTGATGTAATACACAAACGGAGAAATATTATGGCAACTTTAAAAAGTGATATGGTAAACGGTAATCAATCGTTTAAACCTTTTCCAAGTGGTGCAGTAGGTGTTAGATATGCTTCTCATAGTATCACAGCAGCATTATCAGCAGCTGACGTAATACAAATGGTAGATGTATTTGCAGGCGAAACTGTTCACGATGTTAAAATGGTAGTGACTGATTTAGATACAAATAATTCACCTGCTATTGTTTTAGATGTTGGGGACGGCACAAGTGGTAATTCTGATTATTACATTGATGGCTCAACTGCTGGACAAGGAGGCGGTAATGATGAAATAGACGCTAATGTAGCGCCTAAAGTATATTCTGCCGACGATACTATAGATATTACTGTACAAGCAGGACCTGGAACAGGTGCTACTACTGGTACATTACAACTATGGGTATACGTATCCTAAGATAAAACGCATAGCCCAAGCCGGGACACCGAATCTTGGGCTATACTAATGCCACTCCTTGGCATGTCTCAGTGTAATATTTGATTAGGCTTTTCCATATGGCCTTCAGCCACAAAGTCTTCCCATGTGCCATCGTAGGCACAAGCAAATAAAATACAAAATTTGACATCGTCTTCTGACATAGAATGTTTATCTGCAGTTTGTTCGATGCCATATTCCATGGCTTCATAGCCAACATCCATCATTGCAGACTTAAGTCGTCCCATATTGACTCCTTGGATAATACTCTGAAAACTTCATTTTAGCTTCAGAATCTGTTAATTGACGTTCATCATACTTCTTACGTTCCCAATATACAGCGTCTATCCAGCTCTGCATATTACATTCATAAGATTTAGCNGTGGTCATANTCCCANTGNTTNTCAATTNCANNNGTCTCNNNCATTAGTCCTCCCCTAGTAATTTATTAGTTAATATTACCTCATTCATTTGTTCTTTCAACTCGTCAGGTATTATTTGATCTGGTGTAACCTTAGATGATTTAGCTCTTACAACTTTCTTAGCCATACGTTGCATGTATTCTTCTGGTACAAGTTCTTTACCACCAGGCCACTCGTCAACAAATCTTTTAAGTGTAGTAATCTTCTTTATGTATTCATTGAATTTACTAAGATCTGCATTAACTTTTGTTTCTATGTGACCAATGGGCATAAGAGCTTCACATATCTCCGGGTCTGTAACAACAAATACAGCACTGTCGCCATGTGGGCAGTAACGTTCGTCGCTACCCCAGCCTGTCATGTACGTTACTTGTGTTTTAACAGGACAATAGTAGTTAGGCAGATCACTGATTTGTACACCCACATCACCGTCAACGTATTCTCTACCATTTTTGTAATCTTGGTGTGCGCTTTGGTGTGTATCAGGCATATGCCAGTCATACAAGTAAGTCATATTGTCACTACTTGGTCTGTTAGGATTGCACACAATACCCATCTCTTCTCTAGGCCTAGTCATAGGCTGTTCTTGAAAGTTCATATGGTACTGTCCATACTGGTTTTTACTGTTGTGATACTTTTTACTAAGTTGTTTAGCAATAAGTTCAATTCTATTAGAAAGGTCAACAAACTCTTTGAATACGTTAGTTTGCATAGCTTCAATAATTTTATCTACAGCAGGTTGCACATTGTGCGACTGCCTGTATGCAGCATGAAGCTGTTTCTTGTAGTTACGTGAAATAGCGTCACGCAGTTGATTTGACATTTGTACACTAGCCATATTATTTCCCCCTGTAATTCCAAGTAGGTTCTACCCTACGCCAACGTGTTTTAACAGTAGGCACTTTGACAGTAAAAGGTTTACTCATAATTACTTTATCTTGTTTAGTAACTTCGAGTTTCTCATGTGTCATTGTTTTCTTCATAACAAACAAAACAATAGACGCTGTCAAACCACCAACCATTGCAGCAGTCATACCGCTGAAGGTGCCATAAAAGCAAACCATCAGCGTAACTGTAATGAGTACATCAACAAAGATGTCGTGACCAATAGTCTTACGACCACCGGCTTTAAGCGCTAGCAAAAGCAGACCTAGCGCGGACAGTATGCCTACTAGTAACATCGTTCCTCCTTAGCCACATAAGATAGGCCATATAAGCAAATTGAATTGCTTCGATAATAATCCATAGCGCAGTTGTAACTGCTGACACTATACTTGCATTCATATCATTCTCCATAGTAAATAAATAATACACCCGAGGCCAACCCCGACACCGAGCAGAAGCAACGAGTACTGAATACTAGTTGCAAGACCGAATAAAATAAATAGCACACCCGTGCCGGTCAACACGGATATACCAAACTCTTTAGCATATTGCTTACATTTTGATAATTTCACCATAAGGCGCCTCCTCTAAGTCTGTAGTTACCCAAAGTACTGGATAATGTGGTTTGTCTCCAAAATCACCAGAGCCAAGGTCAGTAAGATAGACCAAGGCTGCAATGTTTGGATGGTTTTCATTGAGATACTCGATAACAGGTGAGAACGCTGTACCACCTCTACCTTTGTACGCTACTTTCAAGGGTAAATCCTCTCGAGTGTACTCGGTAGTATCGTTAATCTCAGCATCACATTGTATAAACTGTACTCGCTCAGGGTTGAGCTCATGCAATATGTGTGATGTTTCTGTAGTAAACTGTGTCAACTCATCTTCAGATACTGAACCTGATGTATCAACAGCAATAGCAATCTCTTCCAAACATGGATTGTGAAGAGATGGCAAATACAGTCCGTTTGCGATAAACCTTCTGTTTGGTCTAGCCCATGTAAAGTCGGACTTGTTATTGGACCGTAAGAAACGTGCAAGCACATTCTTCCAATCAACCTTAGGATCTGTGATATCAGAGATCAATGTTTCCATGTTGGCAGACAGCTTACCTTGGGCCTTGGCCTGTTCAGCTGCTTGATTGATAGCAACAGTNAGATCGGATTCGATAGCGCTAGCTTTGCCAGCGGTACCGTCCGAATCGGGGTGATCAAGTACACCGCCACACTTACCACCGTCTACATACACAGTGTCCCATCCCGAAGGAGGTTCCGGTAGTGTATTGTAGATATGCTCGGTAGTCATGTCAGCGTACTGATCATCCACGAGTCCGCCTTTCGGCAGGATAAAACCTTCTGCAATCAAATGATTGTTAATAGCATAGTCAGCTGCAACATTCCATTTATGTGGGTTACGTTCTTGTCTACGCGTGTGATGCATAAGCACAAGATGCATGATCTCGTGCGCAAGAAAACCTTCACGTTCCATGTCTGTAAGTTTCTCAAACCACTTGACGTTGTAGAACAAGTGTTTGCCATCAACAGCACCGGTGGGCTGGTCCCACTCTACTGGTTTCTGTCGTAAGCATAAGGTACCCAAAAAGGGGTTACCTAATAGCAATCTTGATCTAGCTTTTACAAACAATGGATTCATTCATTATCTCCTAGTAGTGCATCTTCCAACAATGTCTCACGTAACTCAGATAGTTCTGTGTCGGCAACNTCAGCAAGCTCTGCNCGCCTGCCNGATCTGTCGTCTTTNTCATGCATTTTTTGTAATTTTTCGTTTGGTACAAGGTCTTGCATGTACGGAGCAGCCTTAAGTAACTGATTTAGCGTACTAAATCTGCCCATAACTTCTCTAAGTTTACTTCGATAGTCATGTTTTTTACTTTGAATACTTTTGTTGTACTGCTCGATTGCATAACACTCAACGATGGTAGGATCTGTAGGATCAACTTCCATCTCAAGTTCATCATAGCTAGCTAAGAACCTAGGCACATCTGTTGGTGGACATTGTAGTCTGTACTGCATATGTCTTTCGTATGTGTTACCTTCATCGTCTTCATCTGGTTCTATTGCAACAGCTTTGATGCTAACAGAATCAATTTCTCGCATAGGTAAATCCCTAGTCCAAATCTGTTTGAACATTTGTTGAGTTTGAATTGTTTTGTCTACTACACCCAGTCTTTGCAAAACTTCATAACCATCTTGTGGGTATGACTTTTCTGGGTTGGCATTTTCAAACTTTTTAGTAGCGGCTGTAAGAATGTCATCTTGTAAGCCCATAGATAATCTAACTGTTTTCATATAACCTCCTATAAAACNACNTTAGCNTTGTCAACGATCCACTTACGCACATCGTTGTGTGATTTTAGTTGTCTGTCTTTTGCCAAACAACCTTTGACTAGCACAACTTGGAACTCGACTGGTACTTTTTTAGTCAATTTCATAATGTTTTCCATAAGCTTGTCTTCTGCTCTGGAAGCAATAGCTGTGCATAATGCGTACAATAGTGCTGGATTGTCATCTTTTTTGTACGTAGATGGGTCTTTGATCAACTCATCAATGTTAGGTAGCTTGTCAGCAATCTCTTTGAATGCAACAAACTCACCAGCTGGACCATCACCGACTAGTGATGAGACACCAAAGAACAAACGTTCTGGGTCTGTGTTAGATCTTGACAGCTTTTTGCTGACCATTGACCAAGCACGTGGCGTTGGAAACGCATACTCATCAGCGTTGAAGTTAGACAACAAGTTTGGTCTGTACTGTATAAACGATATAACATCTGGATTGATGTTGTTCTGATAAGCCCATGCACACCAGTCATCAAGTGTTGGCTCTAGCTCGTAGTGAGCAAGCCTGTTTCTGACAGGTGATGGCATTTGATACACTGCAGCTGCGTCAGTCAGTCGATTACCTGCACAAACAATAGCCCACCCTGGTGGGAGTTTGTACTCACCGATNTGTTTAGTCAGCAACAACTGCAAGAATGCATTTTGTGTTGCTGGNGGNGCAGTTGGCAGTTCGTCAATGAACAGTATGCCACGGTCCCCGTCTCGCTCTGCAATAGGGAACACGTCAGGCACAGCCCATGATGTGAACCGCTTGTTAGTTTCTTTGAGTTGCTTGATGTATGGCACACCACGCACGTCAACTGGATCGAACAGGTTGGCACGAAAGTCTATAAGTGGGACACCTAACTCTTGTGCAACCTGTTCTGGTATTTCGGACTTACCAATACCTGGACCACCCCAGATCATAGCTGGGTAGCCGGCAATGATACAGTCCTTTAACTCTTTCATTAGATTTTGTGGATTGATTGTATGCATAATTACCTCCTATACTTACCACCAGCACTCGTAGTAGACCTTTTTACCTTCGTCTAGCCACTTGAGTGCCTCTTTACAGAACTCTAAATCCTGTTCTTTGTATTCTTTACATGACTCTTCTTGGAACTGATGTCCCCAAAAGAACCCACCATTACAGAATGGCAAATTGTCATCCTCTATGGTCTTCTGTAGCTCAAGTACATCTTCTTTAGATAAGAATAGCTTTTCGCAATTGAATGGTCGATCATGTCTGTCAGGATACTTGTTGTAGTACAGTTCCATCATGTACTGTTGTAACCTGGCATGCTTACGCCATGTAAAATCTGATTCTGTTTCTTTCTCTGCTGTAGGCAGATAAGTAACATTTGTTTCTTTATCTTTTATTTCGGGCTCTTTTTGTAAGAAACTACCGTATTGATCTAATCCCATAATTACCTCCTTGGAATATATAATTTATAACTGGCCGTACCTAAACTGACACGTACCCCACGCCACCAAACGGTGCCATTCCGCAACTGGCAAACCCTGCCTGAACGCAACAAACGCCGCCTTACCATCGCCCACCAAAGCGTACGCCACCTTGACTGCCTTACCTGACCGGACACGGACCTTGCGCCGCCTGGACCAACCGGCCTTGCCTAAACTGCCTTACCAATCACACCTTACGTGAACTTGCCTTGCTAGACCGGAACAAAACAAACCACGACTGCCTTCCTTAACGGACGCCACCTGACCCGGACTCAACGAACCTAACCCGAACTTGCCATGACTGCCATACAATACCGGACCGGACACCGCGCCGCCTGAACCAACCGAAACTGCCTCACCGAAGCAAGCCTCACGGTGCTACGCCGTGTCGAACCTAAACTGCCGTACAAAACCTCTACGAACCTCTCATACCTCGACAAAAACCGCCACAACTGCCATGCATAAACCTTGACGTACATAACCTTGCACCGCCGGAACACTACATACCAAAACTGCCTTACCTGAACCAACCAGTCCTCACCTCACGACACGGCACACCGCCCCGTAATAAAAAATCTATGCAGACTTACGCAATGATTTTGCGCGTCTTTGAATTGGTTTTTTAGCTTCTCTCAAAGCTTTCTTTGTTGCACCGTACAACAGCTGCATGTTTTCTAGCTGTTGTTCTATGCGGTCGATCTTTTCAGCAAGCTGATCAAAGATCTGCGCAGCCAGTGCATTGTCGTTCATAGCTTCAGGCACATGCACAAAATGCCTTGGTTTATCTTCTGTACCACGCACACTAACGAACGCTTTTACCGTTCTGTTTTCATGTGGTGTAATAGTTACTTCTGCCTTAACAATCAACATGTTAGCCTGGTGCAGACGCCACTTTGCAGCAGCGTCTGTGTCATTCCAGTCAAAACAGTTGTGCAAAGGACTTTTCTTGAACTTTGCGGCTTTCAATACGTTTGTGGCTGTAAGTTCGCCATACTTAGCCTGTACGTTCAATAGTTCTTGCACTAAATCCATAATATTCTCCTTAGCTTACTTGGAATGTACCAAAGGTACCGTTTTTCTCTGGTCTCCACTCACCAACACCGACAGTCTGACCGCCGTGGTTGAGTAAGTTAGCAATCTGATCGATAGTAATCCTATCTGCATCATATCTGATGTCCAGATTAGCTGACCAATTCCTGAATTCTGGTCTGAATCTTAGATCCTTACCAGTCTTTACGTTAACAGGATCTTGTCGCATGACCGGCTTATTACTCTTTATCGATACACACTCACCGTCTGGTGCGTTGGGTAAAACAAAGAATAAAGTCCTTGCGTCAGTCATTGCAAGTCCAATCCCTTTACCAGCTCTCACTGCGCATTGCTTGAATGCAGATGCAGGAAAGCCAAAGCCTCCACCTTCTTGCTGATATGCAGACTTGATGAATTCTTTCTTTGGGTCAATAGCCGTACGAGCTGCGTTGACCTTAGTCTTCTTACCAGCTCTTACATCTGCCATTTCCTGTATAACAGTCTCTTTCATCTTATTTTGGATAAGAGGAGTCAATCCTGTTACGCTTAATTGCACCGTTTGAAAATTAGGTGCTTCTATTACAATATTCTTAGCCATAATAACCTCCTATTGGTAGCTAAAGGGGGCCGAAGCCCCCGGTTTGTTACGCAGCGTCGAACACATTTGCAGTGTGTTGCTTCGTTGCATTGTTGAGCTCAGTGGCAACGCGTACAGACGAGTCTGCATGCTGTTTGAAATTCCACTCAGCTAGTCGCTGTTGTCGTCTTTCGATCTCGTTCATAACGCGAGCGTCTTTCAGTGACAGATCGTGCAAGCCGAACTGGTCACCGATCAAACCGACAACAGCTGATAACATACGAGCCTTACGTCCAAGACCAAACATCTTCTCTTCACGCTCAACCAACCATACTGGTAGGTCGTCGTTCGGATTAGCTGCGTCAGTCTCTTCTTTGTACTCATACGCAATAGATGCAAACTCTGCCCAAGTCCTAGTAGTCAACTGTAAAAAGTTGATACCGGTGGACTGTGGATCAGTCTCAAGCAAAGGCATGAGACCGTCTGCAATCTGTTGAACTTGTTTCAGGTAGTAATCTTCTTCCTTCTTTCGTAGTTCATCGTCATTTTTGTTGAACACCATTGGCGAGTTCTTCTTGGACTTGAAGACCGCCATGATGCCATCCACTCTTGACTGTTGGAAAACAGGATTGCTTTCGTGATCAAGAGCATACTTTCTGTAATAAAAGTCAGGTAGATGCACTGCATCTCGACTGTCCCTTACTTCAGAGCCAACGGGGTCACCGTTGGTGTCTGGTAGCCACGCTGATTCTGGTGTCTTCTGATCTGGCAGAAGCTCACCGGTCTCACCGTTAGCCATGTCTACGACCTCAACAACGTCTGTCGGGTCAAAATGATCTGCATTTGCCATAATTACCTCCTTCTTGGCATATTTCAATACGTCTGATGAAGTTCCTTAGGAACTCACCAGAACTCACATAATTAGCTTGCGATTGTATTTCGCTTGCTTCGGCTTTTTCTAGCACCTCGCTGGGTACATGTACTTCATTCATACAAACCTCCTTGTTTATGAAGTGTTATCTGAGCTTCCGTCACATCGTAGCGCGAGCGCACAGTAGATAGTGGACGAACGCAGTTCGTGTAGAACGGTCTGCGAAGCAGAATCTTGTGCGCGACAGGCTAGGATGTACGGAAACATGAAAAGGTGTGGAGCTTTTCATCTCCACATGCATGTTCGGCCATGAACCCACGCCCCTTGGAACCGAGAGACTCGGTTTTTTAAAGTCACTCCCAGAGCCATGAGCGTGTCAGCGCTGGGACAGACTAGAGCCAGATACTAAACAGTGAACGTATCGGAAGATTGGTTCACCGTGTTTCTCTGTGCCCATTGTTAACCTAAGCTACTGCTTCGGTTACCTCAGGAGTGCTTTGCTCTGTTCGAACAATCTCCCTCATGAATACCTTTGCTTGCTGATTGTCAGCAGTCAAGGGTATAGCTACGTCAAAGTGTAGCGTTAAGCTACCATCTTTGTTAGTAGTTGCGATGCCAACTTCTCTCTTACGAGACTTGTTATCGGCACCTTGCTTTAGTATGTATAATGAATACAACATAATTTACCTCCTAGGTAAGTAAAGTTAATGGTCTGATGAACCTACATCAAACTCACACCCCCTACTTGCAACGCGACAAAGCGGAGCGACTCGCGAGGGATTTTTGGTTCCACTGGTTCCACTTGGTTCCATGAGTCATGGAACACAATAAACGCTGTAACGGTCAGTGTTTCTAGGTCTGGTTCCACTGGTTCCACTAGTTTTAGGTTAGTAGAACTAATAACAAATAACCACGATCCACGGTTCGCTTTATATATTAGTTTTGTTCTACGTGGAACAACGGAACCACGGGCAACGCCATCGGGCGCTAGCCCGCAATGGTATGCACTAAATCTTGGTTCCACGAAGTGGTTCCACATCGGCACATATCCGTGGAACACGCGGAACCAACCGTGCACGTGCTCGCATGCACTCGCACGCACTGATGATAGTAGTTAAATAAGGAAAGAAGGGGGCTGGACGCCCCCGATAGTTAAGATTTATCTATGAATTTGTAGAATTGATACCAGCCTACGATGAAACTGGTGATGAGTAGGAATACCCATAAAGATAAGAGTCCAAGGAATATGTCTAACATCATATGTCTAACTCCAGTTGAACTTCTTGAGTTGGCTGTGGATCAAGAATCTGTTTAGTCTTTGCGTCTGCGAGATTCTGTTCCTGCTTTGCCTGGGTGTAACCCTGTGACATATCTTTTACTGGATCTGCCAATGATCTAGTAACAACTCTCTGTGCCTTGTAAGTAAGACGACCTATATTATTGAATATACTCATAATAACCTCCTATATAGTAAATTCACGAAACAACTTGCGACGTCACAAAGCGGTAGCGACTGACGACAAAAAACCAATACAAGGTTCCAAACGATGAATCGTGGACGAAGGACTACGATCCGGATCGGGAGGGGACTGGGTCTCTGGTGATAGAAGGAGAAGATGAGTGAGCGATATATTATATGTTTTTCAAAAAAAATTTTTCCACAAAAAATTTACAAGTTATCCACAGATGTGGTATTTTTAGCATATGAGTTTAGTCGAAACACAAGTTGCGGAAGTAACTGATCAAGATAGAGCAGAGTTGCAATCTCATTTTCCTTACGCCGGAGTCAAGCTGTCCGAGCTTTCGGTCCAAGAAGAAAGATTAATTTTATATTTTATAAGAGGCATGAGTAAAGCGGCCGCGGGTCGTGCAGCGGGGTACAAGAACCAAGATACCGTGTACGAAGTTTTTAAAAAACCAAAAATAAACCAAGCATTAGAATACTTGCGACAGGAGATGCGAGAAGAAGTTAAGTTTGATCGTACTACTGCGACACAAATGTATTTTGAAGCGCACCGTAAATCGGCAACCGCGACTGAAGAAAAGAATGTTGTTGATTCGTTATGCAAGCTCCACGGTCTATTTGCCCCCGAGCAGGCTACTCAAGTTAATATAAATGTCGATAAACTAGAAAGATTAGAAAGACTACCAGACTCTGAACTACTTAAACTAGCCGGAGTAGATACTCAATATTTAGAGCCAAAAGGAGGAACTAATGACTAGTAAATATGCTATGGCTGCTAGAGCCAGAAAAAAGAAAAGGAAAGTCACTAAGTTAAAAGGTAAAGCAGGCAAGAAGTTTCCTGATTTGACTGGTGATGGTAAAGTAACATTTGCTGATATTTTAAAAGGTAGAGGCGTGAAAAGGAGAAAGTAATGCATTGTATTAATCAAAAACCAAAAAAGATGTCTATGAAAAAAGGCAAGAAAAATAAAGGTTATTCAGGAGGAAAGAAGAAAAATGCCAGCAAAAAGAAAAACTACTAAAAAGAAAAAAAGTGGTGCAACACCAACTAATCCAACGCTCTATGCAAGGGTAAAAGCTGAAGCTAAACGAAAGTTTAAGGTCTACCCAAGTGCATATGCCAATGGTTGGTTAGTAAGAACTTACAAAAAACGTGGCGGCGGGTATAGGTAATGGCTAAACCCACCGGTGGCCTAACCGCATGGTTTGGTAAAGGGCCCAAGGGTGATTGGGTTGACATCGGTGCCCCAAAGAAAAAGGGTAAATACCAACCTTGTGGCAGAAAATCTGCTAAAAAGAAAGGTAAACGTAAGTACCCGAAGTGCGTACCACGGTCCAAGGCTCGGTCTATGACTGCAGCACAACGCAAAAGCGCAGTCAGAAGAAAACGTGCAGCGGGGAATCCAGGCGGGAAGCCACGTAACGTAAAAACTATAGTCAGGAAAAGGAAACCTGCAGTAAAAAGAAGGAGGACTCGTGCCAAGAAAAAGAGATAATATGCCTAAAAGGAACAAAAAGAACTTTAGGCCTACTAAAAAAGGCGCTGGTATGACTAGAGCAGGTATAAAAGCCTATAGAAGAAAAAATCCAGGGTCAAAACTAAAGGGAGCAGTAACAGGAAAGGTCAAAAAAGGCTCAAAAGCAGCTAAAAGACGTAAATCTTATTGCGCTAGAAGTGCAGGACAGATGAAGAAGTTCCCAAAAGCAGCAAAAAACCCTAATTCAAGACTAAGACAGGCGCGAAGAAGATGGAAGTGTTGAGTATTATTTTTGGAGTGGTGGTGCTAACCGCCATGGGTGTACTATGTTACATGGGTGTGCATATAGCACAAGAGAAAAGAGAAGGTAAATGGATACCATTGCCTTGGGAAAAGGAGAAAAAAATGGGATATGGTAAAGGATATTCTAAAAAGCCGATGAAAAAAGCTAAAAAAGCTAAAAAACCGGCGATGAAGAAGAAAAAAAAGTAAGTGACAGAGCAAAATAAGATAGAGTGCTATAAGTGCAAGAAACTTTTAGCCGATAACTTAGTTTTACCTAAGGGATTATGCGTTTACTGCGCGGCGGACGAAGCAGATCAGCTTCCTGAGCCTAAAAAACAAGAAAAAGTATCAAAAAAAGAACAAAATGCCCAATTACGGGCTGAACAAGAGCTGGCTATGCGTATTTTGGCACGAAAACGCATGTTGCCGTTTGTTGAAAAGTTTAATCCCGATTACCAAGCAGGTTGGGTGCATAAAGACGTCTGTAGAAGACTAGAAAAGTTTAGCCAAGATGTGGCGGACAAGAAATCCCCAAGATTAATGTTGTTTATGCCGCCTCGTCACGGTAAAAGTACTTTAGCTAGTATTGCCTTTCCTGCTTGGCACCTTGGCCGTAACCCAGACCATGAATTTATAAGTTGTTCATATTCAGGATCTCTTGCTATGAGTTTTTCTAGAAAAGTTAGACAGGTATTAAGAGAACCAAACTATAAAACAATATTTGAAGGTACAAAACTAGATAAAGATTCACAATCTGTAGAATCTTGGCAAACAACAAAAGCTGGTGGTTATGTAGCAGCTGGTGTTGGTGGTGGTATTACAGGTAAAGGTGCGCACGTGCTGCTTATCGATGATCCGGTAAAAAACAGAGAAGATGCAGAATCTGAAAATAACAGAGAAGCGACCTGGGATTGGTATACTTCTACTGCTTATACAAGGCTCTCTCCAGGTGGTGGTATTTTAGTTATTCTTACGCGTTGGCATGACGATGACTTAGCTGGGAAGTTATTGATGGCTAGTGAGAACGGCGCGGATGAATGGGAGGTAGTTAAATACCCAGCAATTGCAGAAGAAGACGAAGAGTTTAGAAAAAGCGGCGAACCATTGCACCCTGAACGGTATAACCTTGAGTCATTAGAAATGATACAAAAAGCTATAGGCCCTAGGGATTGGACTGCGCTATATCAACAGAATCCAGTATCTGATGAAGGTGATTATTTTACCAGAGACATGATTAGGTACTTTGAGCCTGATGAAGTTGAGTATGACAAAATGCGATACTACTGTGCGTGGGACTTGGCTATCGGACAACGGGACAGGAACGATTATTCTGTTGGAATTGTAGTGGGTGTCGATGAATATGATAATATGTTCGTGGTTGACCTCGTTCGTGGTAAGTATGACGGTTATGAACTAGTAGAAAAAATATTAGACCTTTATGAACAATGGAGACCTGGTATAGTAGGAATCGAAAGAGGGCATATAGAAATGGCGATTGGGCCTTTTCTAGAAAAACGTGTAGCAGAACGTAGATTACACTCTGCATATTTTAAAGATTTAAAAGTGGGACGCCGTGACAAAGAAGCAAGGGCAAGGGCCATTCAAGGTAGAATGCAACAAGGTAGAGTTTACTTTCCAACCGATGCGGTATGGACAGGACCGTTGGTTGCTGAACTTTTGCGTTTTCCTAATGGCGTGCATGATGACCAGGTTGATGCTTTGGCCTGGGTCGGTCTTATGATGATGGAGTTTGCTAGTTTTTATGAGGCTCCAGAGCATATACCTTCGTGGCGAGATAGGTTAAGATATATATCGAAAGGTGACAAGAAGAAATCAGCGATGAGTGCATAATATGGCATATAGTAAAAAACCAAAGAAAAATCCAAAGGAAGCAGCAGACTTAGAACTGGCTAAAAACCAATGGAACGCTTACACTCGGGCTCGTGACCATGGGCACGAAGACTATATACACATGGCAAAAAAATGCGATGCGTATTATAGAGGAGAACAATGGGATGAGTTTGATATGCAACAACTCGATGACCAAGGGCGACCTGCTTTAACTATTAACACAATATTACCTACCATAAATGCTGTTCTAGCGGAGCAAAGTACAAAAAAAGCAGACATACAGTTTAAACCTAGGGGTGGTGGTAACCAAGAGATAGCAGATGTACTTACTAAAGTATATGCCTATATTTCAGATACAAACAAACTAGATTGGATAGAATCTCAAGTTTTTTCAGATGGCCTGATACAAGATAGAGGTTACTTTGACGTTCGTGTAGATTTTGATGAACATGTTAATGGTGAGATAAAAATAGAAGCCAAAGACCCATTAGATATCTTAATAGATCCTGATGCAAAACATTATGACCCTAGAACTTGGAATGAAATCTTTGAAAGTAAATGGATGAGCATTGATGAGATAGAAGAAACTTACGGACAAGATAAGGCAGACAAGCTCAGGGTGTTGGCTGAAACTGGTACTACTTTAGGTGCGGACTCTATGGAGTATGAAGAAGAAAGATATGGAGACACAGACGAGCATAATTACGGACAACAATATCCAGCAGATCCAGACAGTGCACGGATGCTGCGTTCTATTCGTGTTATTGAAAGACAATACTACAAGCTAGACGATTGTATGTATTATGTTGATCCGGTAACTGGCGATAAAAGAAAGATACCAAACGCTTGGGGTAAGAAGAAAAGAGAAAAGTTTGCAGATGATTATGGTCTAGATATTATCACTAAAAAAATGCGACGGGTCCGTTGGACAGTGACAGCAGACACGGTGGTATTGTTTGATGACTACTCTCCATATGATCATTTTACGATTGTTCCTTACTTTCCGTACTTTAGACGTGGTAAACCTTTTGGCATGGTACGAAACTTATTGTCACCACAAGAACAACTAAACAAAATTACTTCTCAAGAACTGCACATTGTGAACACAACCGCTAACAGTGGTTGGATAGTAGAGTCCGGGTCTCTATCCGGTATGACAGCAGATGATTTAGAAGAACATGGTGCGGAAACTGGCTTAGTTTTAGAGTACAACCGTGGCTCTACGCCTCCTGGTAAGATACCACCTAATCAAATACCTACTGGTTTAGATAGATTAGGACAAAAAGCTGCTAGAAACATAAAAGAAATAAGTGGTATAACAGATGCTATGCTCGGTATGGATAGTCCAGAAGTATCTGGTGTAGCTATACAAGCAAAACAAGGTAGAGGGTCTTTGCTTTTACAAGTGCCCTTAGACAACTTAGCAAAAACAAGACAATATTTAGCTGAAAAAATCTTAAGAATGATACAAACTTACTATACCGAGGAAAGAATTGTACAGATAACTGATGAGTCTGACCCTTATAAACCAAGACAACAACTAAGAGTAAATCAAATGACACCAGAAGGAGCAGTATTAAATGACTTAACTGTTGGTGATTATGATGTAATAGTTGGAACTGCCCCAGCTAGAGACAACTTTGATGAAATGCAGTTCGCTGAAGCTATTGAACTTCGAAATGTTGGAGTACCAATTCCAAACGATATGATTGTTGAGTATTCACACTTATCACGTAAAGCAGATATTGCAGAAAGAATTAGACAAATGGAGGGCACGGCACCACCATCACAAGAACAAATACAATTACAACAATTCCAAATGGAATCACAGATCAGAAGCACGCAGCTTGAAATAGCTAAGCTAGAAGCAGAAGTTACTAATCTACAAACCTCTGCAGAGCTTAATATGGCGAAAGCACAAAATGAACAAATGGATCCACAGTTGAAGGTTGCTGAATTACAAAGTAAAATTCAATCTAAACGTGAAGAGCTGGGACTACGTGAGAAGTTATCAGAGTTAACTAACTCAATGCGTAAAGACCAGAGCGATACTGCAGCTGCTGCTAAATTAGCCGCTGCGGCCATGAAACCACAAGGAGGTAATTAGAATGGCAGACGAAAATAAAACTGAAACCCAAGAAGATGTCACTATGGAAGTGATGCCTGGTGCTGATCCAGTACCTGAAGAAGAAGCAGGCAAAGAATTCAAAGTTGACATGAATTTTGAAGAACCAGAAGAAGAAGTAGAATTTCCCAAGGAGGAAGAAATTGAAGAAGTTGAAGAGCTTACGGCTGAAGAAGAACCACAGGAAGGAACTGAAGAGGTTGCAGAAGAGGAAGAGGCTGAAGCAGTTGCTGAAGAAGCAGAAAGTGGAGAGCAAGAAAGCGTATTGGAAGACGATGCAGGAGATACACAACAACCTGTTGAACCAGTACAGGAAGGATCTGAAGAAACAAAAGAACCTATGATCCCAAAATCTAGGTTTGATGAAGTTTTAGCAAAACAAAAAGCTTTACAAAAACAACTACAAGAAGCTACAAACCCAGTAGAAAAGATAGAGAAAGCACCTGAATATGATTTCAGTGCAAAAGAGCTACAATACCAAGAACATATTTTAAATGGCGAAGCGGAAAAAGCTGCAGCTTTACGATCTGAGATAAGAGAAGTAGAAAGAAAAAATATGATGTTTGAGATGCAACAACAAATGGGACAAACTGTGCAACAAAGCACAGAAGCCGTGGCTTTACAGAACAAAGCAATAGAACTTCAAACTACGTATCCTGAACTAGATGAAACGAGTGCAGAGTATAACAAAGACTTAACTCAAGAAGTTATGGATCTACGAGACGCTTTTATGATACAAGGTTTTACAGGTGCGGATGCTTTAGAAAAAGCTGCTAAGTATGTAGTGCAACCAAAAGAAACACCATCTACCCCACAAGCTGACCCTGTAGAAAAAGAAGTAGCACAAAAAAAGAAAGTAGCAAACACAAGTAAAAAGTTAAAAGCTGCTGAAAAACAACCACCTGCTTTAAAAGGTAAAAACAAAGTAGAGAAAAAAGTAGATATATCTAGTATGTCAGTAGACGAATTCGATGCTTTACCTGCAGAGACATTAAGAAGAATGCGTGGTGATTTCGGATAAACTGTGGTATAACATAGATAAGTTCGTCCGTTAGTACGATATCTAACCAGGGTCGTTCCTGTAAAAAATCGTTTTTCGCCTGTTAGTGCGTAAAACTAACCGGACTCGTAATCCGTAAACAACGGTATCGTTACCCCAACGACAAAGGGTACACGGATAAAAGTCGCTCCAATAAGTCGACTGGTTAATTTTAATTTAATGGAGACATTATCATGGCAAATACTAACTTTGCTGCGTTGACCAGTGAACAACTTACCATCTGGTCTCGTGATTTTTGGCGTGTCGCTAGAAATATGTCCTTCGTTAACCAATTCGCTGGTGCGGGTTCTAACGCAATGGTTCAGAGAATATCTGAACTTACCCAGTCTGAGAAAGGAGCTAGAGCAGTATTAACTCTTTTAGCTGACATGACAGGCGACGGTATTGTTGGAGACAACACTCTCGAAGGGAACGAAGAATCATTAAGAGCTTTCGACATCGTCGTAACAATTGACCAACTAAGATTTGCGAACAGATTATCTGGTAGACTTGCAGATCAAAAGTCAGTTGTAAACTTTAGGGAACATTCAAGAGATGCTCTTGCTTACGCAATGGCTGACAGAATGGACCAATTAGCCTTCCTTACTTTAAGTGGTATAGGATATAACCTTAAGAACAATGGTGCGTTAAGACCATCAATGAACTCAGGGCAAAACCTAAATGACTTAGAGTTTTCAAGTGCTGTAAGTGCTCCAACCTCTAATAGACATAAGAGGGTGGACGTTGACGGTAGTGGTAACATTACCTTACAAGCTGGAGATGTTACTGCTTTAACAGCAGCTGACAAACTTAGCTATAAAAGCATTGTTGATCTAAAAGCTTTTGCTAAAGATCAATACATCAGAGGCCTAAGAGGCGCAGGTAACGATGAGACATTCCATCTCTTCGTAACTCCGCAAGTTATGGCTGATCTTAAACTTGACTCAGATTTCCTTGCTAACGTAAGGCAAGCTGGTGTTAGAGGACCGCAATCAAGCTTGTTCTCTGGTTCAGCAAGTTTAATGGTCGATGGTATTATGATTCACGAGTTTAGACACGTGTTTAATACTACTGGTGCTACATCAGGTACATCATCAAATGCAGGAGCTGCTGGTTATAAAGGCGGAGCTAATGCAGACGTAAACTACTCAAGATGTATTTTTGCAGGTGCACAAGCATTGGCTATGGCTGATATTGGTATCCCAGAGATAGTTGAAGATACATTTGACTATGGAAACCAAAACGGTATTTCAATTGGTAAAATATTTGGACTCAAGAAGCCTAAGTATCATTCAGACGTAACAGGTCAGGATGAAGACTTTGGTGTTATTGCGTTAGATGTTGCATACTAATTGTGATATATTTTATGGGTGGCTAATTAAAGCCACCCATTTTTAAGGAGTAAATTATGTGGATAGTATCAGATGAAGACAAGTCAGTAGCGTCAACATGGGGCGCAGTTATACATTTAAAAGCTGGAGAACCTAGACAAGTTGGACATGACTTAGCACTATTATGTTTACAAGCTGGTTGTACAGAAGTCAAAAAGGCTCCTGTAGAGGAAGTTGTAGAGGAAGTTGTAGAAGAAGTCGCAGAGGAGTCTGTTGATTTAGAATCTATGACAAAAGTACAACTAGAAGAACATGGCCGTACCATGGGCATTGAGCTTGACAGACGTAAGAAAAAATCAGCACTAATAGAGGAGTTGAAAGCAGCGGAGTAATAAATTATGGCAGGGACACTTACAGGGGCTAACTTACTTAGCAGGATAAAAGACACTTTACAAGACACCACCAGTGTTAGGTGGACAGAAGCTGAGTTACTTAGGTATATAAACGATGCTCAAAGAGAAATTGTAAATTTTAGACCGGAGTCGTCTGCAAAGACTGCTAATGTTCAATTAGTTACCGGAACCAAACAAGCTTTACCAACTGATGGTCTTAGGCTTATAAAAGTAACTAGAAACATGTCTGACGCGTCTGGCGGGGCTTCAGGTAAAAGAGCAATCAGAATTGTAAACGTAGATATTCTTAATACCCAAGAACCAGATTGGAATGATCCAACTGTATCTGGAGATGCAGCACATGGGGCGATTGTAAAACATTATATCTTTGATGAAGATGATCCAAGAAATTTCTATGTGTATCCAGGCATAGCAAATGGTTCAAATGGTTATGTAGAAATTGTGTATTCAGCTTCTCCAACCGATTTAGGTAATACTTCTGCTACTATTTCTGTAGATGACATTTACGCAAATGCTATTATTGACTTCGTGCTATACAGAGCTTATATGAAAGACGCCGAATACGCAGGAAATGCACAAAGAGCTCAAAATCATTATCAATTATTTACAGCGAGCATTGGACAAGGTGGGCAAGCCCAAACATTATTAGACCCAAACAATGACCCTGTTTCTAATATAGGGGCTGTTCCTCGGGTAATGCAACAACAAGGTAGGTAACCATGGCAGCCTATTCTTCTTTAGTAAAAGAAGTACTGCCTTACGTACCTCTGTGCCCAGATTCATTAGTTGAACAAACTTTACGTTCTGTAACTATAGAATTTTGTGAACGTTCTAAGGCTTATATCTTAGACATGGACCCTTTTAACACCATATCTGGTGTTTATGAATACGATTTTGATATACCTACAGGTACAGAAGTACATCAAATCTTATACATGACATACAATGGAAAAGACATGGATCCTATAAGTCCACGTAGTTTAGAATTAAACTATCCAGACTGGAGAGATAGAACAGGTAATCCTCATGTATATTTACAAAAAACCCCAACTACTTTTTGGGTAGTTCCTGTACCAAGTGGGTCTGAACAAATAATAACTAGTGTAGCTTTAAAACCAAGTAGAACTTCAAACAATATAGATACAACTGTTTCAAATACTTACAGAGATGCGATTATATACGGTACTTTATATAGGCTTTTGCGTATGCCTAATAGAGAATGGTCAGATGTAGGATCAGCACAAGAGTATTTATTTCAGTTTACGCAGGAAATACAACAAGCCGAATTAAGGGCCCGAGGCGGAGACCTAGGGGTAAAAAGAACTGTTAAGTACAAAGGAATAGGGATGCCAAGGAGACGGTATGGAAAGTACGGAAAGGAGATCGACTACTGAGTTACCTGTTTTTAGTAACATACGGAAGTGTTGGGACAAAGTAAAACCAGGTATAGTCGAAATATTAAAGAATAATCCCACTCTTACCTTTATCCCTGAGGATGTTTACAGTGAGTGTGTAAACGAAAATGCATATTTGTTTACCTCTCCAAAAGGTTTTTTAGTGTTTACTATAGAAATAGATAGATACACAAAAGACAAGACATTGTATATGTGGATAGCGTATACTTATGAAAAGGGTGGACACGAGTGGTTAGCCCATGAAGAATGGATAGAAAGTGTAGCTAAACAGCTTGATTGTAAGTTTATAGAAGCACAATCTAACGTACCAGCCTTCGAATCGTACGCGGTAAAGAATGGATGGAATTTAGATACACGAATTTACAGGAGAAAAGTTGAGTAAACCTAAAAGTTCAGAATACAAAGCAACCGAACAAGAGAAAGCGCTTGCTTCTGTTTCTTTAGCAGAAAAAAATTACTTTAGGCAAAAATATTTACCAAAGTTAAAAGAACTACGGGACAGAAGTAGTACACAAGACTATCAAGGAGTTGCTACCGGGCGTGCGCAAGCAGACACGATGCAGGCGTTATCAAGACCTAGCCTACGGGCAACTCAAGCAGTAGATACTGCAGCTAATATGGCTTCTGCAGCTGGGGCTCAAGCTTTACAAGGTAGAGCTCAAGGCTTGACTGCGCAAAGAGGCGATCAAGTAAACGTTCTTAAAAATGCTAGAGGCATGGCCGCAGATGCGCAACAAGGTTTATCAAGAGCTGCGCGTATTGAGTCAACAAAACAACTACAGTTTGCAAGAGCTAAACAAGCAAGAAGAAACGCTAACGTAGGGGCATTTCAAAATGTAGCAGTTAAAGGAATAGGTAAAATACAAGACCTAGGCGGTTTTGGTGCGGTGTTTGGTCAGCAAGAGGAAGACCCTGAGGCTCCACAAGATCCGAATCAGCCAATCGGGAGTTCATATTCAGGAGGTTTTTTTAGATGATGTTATTTAGTTCAACCGGACCAAGTTTATACAGAGATCTTATCGATCGCGTTAAAGAAGATAGAGATACTGCTCAAAATACTTCTTCTATGGCAGGGTTACCAAATGTTGATGACCCAGAAGCTACTTTTGCTGGCATAACTAGACAAGATTATATGGATTATGTAGACAACTTTAGGGGTTTTGAAGAACGTTTGTTAGCTTTAACAGATGATGATTCTTTAGTTAAACAAGCTAGAGAAGACCAAGCTACTCAAAATAGAATTGCAGCAGAAGTGCAACAAAGAAACTTAGAAAGATATGGGGGCGGCGGATTATCAGCTGCTCAAAGGCAACAACAACAAAGGTCCTTACAAAGAGGAGGACAGCTTGGCATGGCAAATACTACTAATAATGCAAGAATAAGACAAAGAGAAATAAACAATGCATTGTTAAATGAGTTAATAGGAATAGGACAAGGGGTAAACCAAAGCTCACTAAGTGGCTTAGGGGACGCTTCTGCTATGGCCGCAAGTAGAGCGGCAGCTTATAAAAATGCAAAAGCCCAACATCACAGTAATATGGTAGGACTTGGCGGTGCTATCTTAGGAGCGTTAATCTAATGGCAATTGATGTAGCAGGCGGTTTAGCAAAACTTTTTGGCCCAGATACACGACAACAACGTCAACAAGAACTTTTAACAGCTGAAAGAAACGCAAACCAACAAATAGCAGATGGTAAGTTTTTTGATGAGTTGCTTGTTGATGGTTTAATAACAAAAGAGGGTAGAGTAAATTTTGATAAACTTGTAGAAAAGGACAGCACAGGTTATAAGTATCAGAACCAAATTGTAAAACTTCTTAATCAGTCTAACAAATTCAAACAGTTTACCGATACTCAAGAAGGCATGGACAAGTTAGGTATTATAGAAGGCTTTAGGGATAATGAAGATGGTACAAAAACTATAATAACTAGAAGACCAGATACAAAACTTTTAGCTCCAAAAACTTGGCTTGCTTCTGATGACCCTAATGACCTAGTCGCAAATTTAGATGAAACTCAATTTGAAGATTTAATTCAAGGCAATGTTGCCATACTTAGAAAAAGAGCTAACCCTAATTTAGGACAGGGTGTAGTAGCTCAGAGTGTACAACAAGATGGACCAACGGATATAGTAACAGGAGATCCAATAGGAGAAGCAGGAGAGGTTTTAGACGAAATAGATAAAACAGAAGGTATAAATCTACAGGAAGCTAATGCAGCTATGTTGGGCGTGGTCACAGATTTAGGAACTCGTTTAAGAGAAACAAACAAACAAAAGGAAGAAGAAGCTGCAAAACCTGTTAGTGTGCCAGTGTCAGATTTTAGAGAAAAAACAGGGCCTAGGAAGAGAACAAGTTTTAATCAACAAGAAGCTACAGAGTTTTTGCAAAACGCAGGGGTTGAAGTTCCTGATAGCCCTAGAAAAACACAAAGACTGGTTGATGATATACGAAGGGTTCAAGAAGGTAAAAGAGTTACACAAATAGCTGATACTATGCAAGCGTTAGGTTTAGATATAAGCCAATACAGGGGAGTAAGAAACAGATTAGATGTAAATAGCGCTCAAAAAGCGATAGCAGATAAAGTTAATGAAATTTTTACAAAAAAACCAGACCCAGCTACTATTACTTCCACTTCTTTTAAATTAGAAGGAGAGTTAAAAGACAATGCTACTAAAGAAGAAGTACAATCCTTTTTTGATAATAACAAAGAAACTATTGAAGCTATAAGTAAAGATGGCGATTTAATAAATAGGTTTAGAGAGGTTATTACTAAGTATGGAGTAGAGTCAGAAGAAGATTTAAAGAAAGTACCTTTTGGCACAGCAGAAGCAAGAAACGTTACTTATCAAGATGCAGCGATAGTTTTAGCTGCGTATGATAAACAGCAAAATTTTGCAGACGCTTTGTATAAGTATATGGGTGTTTATGATAGAAAGATGAGTATGGACAAAACAGCCCTAGAGACTGACATACTATACGGTGATTATCTAAGAGACCAAAGAAAATATAGACAAGAACTAACACAAGAGTTTTTAGATGCTGAAGCAGAGTTAATTCCTTTACTTTTTGATGAAGATGGAGATTATCAAGCCTTTAATGATGAGACTAGAGCTAAGGTATCTAACCTTCTTAATCAAGTAAAAAATTTACCAGGGGCTCCTAAGTTCGTTGTAAAGAATGGTAAATATGAAATAGATACAGAAGGAGAGTTTGCAAGAGACTCTCTAAAAGGTATAGCTGGTTTGTTGTTTGCGCAAGCAGTAGAAGTAGAAGGAACCACAGATTTTAAAGATTGGTTTCAAGGTTTATTCTCACCAGGAGATCCAAAAAATATAGGCAACCTAATTGATAATGTTAGGTTTGAAAGAGTCAATCCAGGCGACCCAAATAGTCCTATACGAGAAATTTACTTTACTCCAGCGGGCAGCAACAGAGAAGCAAAAGGTAGTTTAAAACCTAGCGATTTTACTTTTAGATTTGGTGGGCCAAACGAAAATGCTTATGCTAGAAACTTAATTATGTACTACATACAAGAATATGGCAAAGAAGACATTTGATGAAATTGCAGGAGCTGGCGCAAGTAACCAACCTCTCCCTGATAGCGCAGTAGCTGGCCTAGGAGCGATACAAGATATCTCTCCAGAGGTAGTACCAATAGATGACCCCATCCAATTATTCAAAGCTGCGGTAGACACCGGTGTAGTCAACACTCAAGCACAAGTTTCTAATTTTAAAGGTTCAATTGCTGCCATCATGGGGAATGATGAAAAAGCAGAAAGCGCGTTAAATAAAGCTCAGCTTATACAACAGGCAGGCGCACCTTATTTAGCAGATGCAGAAACGTTTGAAGAATTCTTAGATGAACCTACCTTTGGTGGTTTTATCAACCAAGCAATCACTGCAACAGGTCAGTTTGTACCTTCTGCTGTAGCTAGTATAGGTTTAGCTATGACAGGTGCGGGGGCTGCAGCGGGTGTAACAGCGGCTGTAGCTAGGAAAGCAGGAACGGGAGCTTTGAAAAAAACTATTATTCCGCAAAGCATAGCAGCAGACGTAGCTACTAAAAGAAAAGTAAAAAAAACTATAGATAAGTTTATAACCATAGAAGCCAACAAAGCTAAGAAAACACCCAGTAAACTTGACCCCCTTACTCCAGATGAAGAAAAAATGATTAACAATCTTTATGCTCACATACGTAATAAAAGATTGGGTACAGCTGCAAAAGCAGGTGGTCTAGCAGGAGCAGGGTCTCAAGAACAAGTTATGGGACAAGGTATTGCTTTTGGTGATTTTGCAGAACAAGGTATGACAGATGCGGATGCTGGGTTTCAGTCTGCTTTACAAGGTCTTGGCTTTACTGCTATAGGTTTAGGTAGTGAAGTCGCAGTATTTAAGTCCGTGCAAAAGGTGGTGAACACTAGGGGACCCAAAGGCATAAATGTTCGTCAAGATACACCAGTAATGAGTAGAAGAAGTAGGATTGCACAAGTTGCAGGCACCACCGCCGTAGCAGAAGGGCTAGCAGAGGCAGGACAAGAAGAACTTTCCGTACAACAAAAATTTAGGATAGACGAAGATTACACGAAACAAATGGCAAACCTGGACAGAGCGAATGCTTTATTTGCTGGTTTCTTTGGCGGCATAGGTGTAGGTACTGCAATTGGTACACCATCTGCTGTATCCGGTAAGATGTATGATCTTGCTAAAAAATCAAATGAACAGTTTAATCAAGGAGTGTTTGATGCAGCTACTGGTGAGGTCCTACCAGAGAAGGAAGCAGATCTAAGGGCACAGTTTGAAGCTATGGATAATCCTAACATTAATAAAGATATAGTCTGGTCAGTAGAAGCCAATAGAGAAACTATGGAAAAAATAGAAGCAGAGCTAAATGAAAAATACCCAAATGTACAAGCTGTAGCTATCAACAGGGTAGGTACTTTGTATACCACCAACCCAGAAAAAGCTGAAGGTTTTGCTAATGTTATGTCTGCAAACCCTCTTGACAGACAACTTTTAGATCAGTGGTTAGCAGATAATAATGGTTACTCACAAGCTAGGGCCCCAGGGGATAACTACGCAGTTAGAGTAGAAGATGCTAACGGCAATGTTATTTGGGAGCAATCTACAACAGCGGAAAACTTAGCAAAAGCAGAAGCAGCTGCAGAAGCTGTAGCTAACAAGCAACCAGGTTTTACTGTTAAATCTAAAGAGTTAGAAGAAGTTGTAGGCGAACGTATGCAAGACGAGGGTTTTACACCTGAACAACAGGAGTTAGCTAATATCTATGACGTACAAGAACCAGCGGCAGTAGAAGAAGGTAGAGGTTCTTTTCTTGACCCTATAACACCTAGACAAAAAGGTAAACAAGTATGGACTATACCTTCTACTGATATAACCTACGACCAAGCTTTAGTAGAAGAAGCTAAGTCCTTAGTCCCTGCAGAATTTGAAAGAGAGTTTGAAGAAAACATAAATAAGAAAAGATACTCAGAAAGTTTATTAAAAGCTTTTGTAAACGAAAACGTAAATGATCCTACTGGTGCTTTTTATAAGATAAATGAAAATACTGATAGAGGTGGTTTTAATTTAATTAAATACAACATGGGCTATCAGTCAGGTGTTAGTCAGCCTAGCACTGCCGACATTACAAAAACTGTTAATCTTGCAAAAAGAAATGCAAAAAATAGTCGTTTTACTATAGAGACCCCCGAAATGGATAAACCAGTAGGTGTAGACATGCCAACGCTTGTAAACCAAGGTAGGGTTCTTGCTAGAAGGTTTGGTGAGAGCTTATCTCAAGACGACTTTGGTAGCGCTATAGATGGTCTTGCTTTTATATTAGGTTCTTTAGAAGGTAATTATGCTATTTATTATGATGGCAAACTAATAAGTGATGAGACTTTAAATGACCCTGGAGCTTTTATCTACACTAAAAACAAAGGTAAAGAAAGGTATACCTTACAAGACTTACAAAGAGGCAGAAAAAGTTCGGTTACAACTAAAGAGTTTGACTCTAGCTTTGATCCTAGTACAGATATAAATGAAACAGTAGTGCCAGGAGAAACTGAAGGTGCAACAGAACCTACTGCAGATGAGAGAGCAGAAGATGAGTTTAATAAAAGATTATTCAAAAATCCTTACGCGAAAGGGTCTACAAAAGCAGCAGGCCCCAAGCCTGGTATTTATTTTAGCTCTACAGTAGAACAACATTTAGATGCTTCTTTTATTAAAGACTTTAGACGTATTGCTACAACTAAACTGGGTCTTACTAAACCATATAGAATATTTAGCACCACTGAGGACATATCAGCTGAGGTTTTAGATGGAGATGTAGACTTAGCAAATAGAGTACAAACTGCTCTCGGACAAATGGGCCCAGAAGGATCTACACGAGGTATGAACATACTGGGTGCAGATTTCGATGTGATACTTGTTCAAACTAAAGAAGGGCTAAATGCAGCAGAACAAGGAGCTAGGGCTTTCGTTGTCGCACATGAGATAGGCCATTCGTTTGTAAACCAAGAGTTAGAAAAAAGTTTAAGCATCCCTAAACTAAGAGAAGGACTACTTAATGCTTATAACCAAGAACTACAAAACAATGATACAACTCAGTATACAAATGATGAGCAAGGATTTAAAGAATGGATGTCTGACCAAGTAGGTTCTTATTTACTTGATGAGACTAAAAAAGCACAAAACCAAACAGATTCTTTTTTTAAACGTTTAGCTAATAAGATAAGAGCTTTTGTAAATGAATTTAGTAACGTTGCTAAGAGAAGATATAACGTAGCCCCTGCTTTTGCTGATTATGTTATAGAGTTAAAAAGAATAAATACGGAACCTGGTCACTTTATGGTTAAATATTTAGCTAGGTCTGAAATAGAACAAACGGTAGAAAAGATAGGCAAAGAGATACCATTAGGTGACCCTAAAGCACCACAGAAAATAAGACAAACAGTAAACAAACTAAAAGAAACAGGGAACATAGTTGGTGTAGGGGAGTTCTTAAAAGTAGTTTTATACGCAAAAGATAATTTACTTAGGGGCTATGGTAAACCTGGCGTAGCTTTAGCACAAATGTTTAGAGGTCAGTCTCAAACTACAGAAGAAGTAGGGCTACTTACTGCAGCTGTAACTAGAGCTAGAGCAAAAATGAATGAGATACAAGCTATCCTGGGTGTAACTAAAAGCGGTGATATGACTGAAGATAAAATGAAAATTCTTTTAGATGCAGAGAATAATGATATTCCTACAGAACAATTAGATACACAAGCTAAACAAATAAGAGAGTGGCTAGATAGGCACTATGAATCAGAAGATTTAAAAGCTATAGGCGTAGATAAATTATCTAACTTCTTCCCACGTTCTATAGCCATACAAGAGATAGCAGGGGATGATGGTAAGAAAGAAGCATTGGCTAATCTACTTATGGAGTACAATCCAGGTTTAACAAAAGAACAAGCAGATTTAAGCGTAGAAATTACTCTTTCAGATGCTACAAATGAAATAGAATTAGCAGCTTTAAAACAAGCAGAAATATTAGGAACAGTAGAAGAAACTCTTGAAGAGCTTAAAAAAGAAAGGAATATACCTTCACATGCAAGGTTTTCTTTAGGTTTAACAAAAGCTAGGGTAAAGCTTTACTCTAGAATACCTACAAAACGTTTAAGAGACATAGAAGTTTTAGAAGATCCACATAGAGCGTTGCAAAAATATATTGATAATACTGTTAAAAAAGTAGAATTAAATAAAAGAGGTGGGTCAAAAAGAATAGAAGAACTTCTTAATCAAATAGAAAACCCACAACAAAAAGAACAAGCTACAAAAACAGTACTTGCTATGTTAGGTAAAGTAGAGCCTATTTCAAATGGGATGTTTAAAGGCGCCAATCAGATAGGTTTAGCATTTAATGTTACAACTCTACTGACCTTTGCTACTTTTGCTTCTTTCCCAGATTTAGCTGGTCCTATACTTAGGTCTAAAGACTTTGGGGCTTTGCGTACGGCAGCTAATACTATATTTAATACTATTAATAATAAAGAAGAAGCTGCACAACTTGCTAAAGACATAGGCGTAGTAGGTATTGACGCCATGATGGAGACCTTTGTAGGGGCTGGTGAGCTAGATTACACAAGCGAAGGCACTAAAAAATTTACTAATACTTTTTTTAGGGCTATAGGACTAGAACAGTTTACTAGGTTTACTAGGATTTTTGCAGCCGGTATGGGTAAAGCTTTCTTATTAGATAATGCTAAAAAAGCAGCAGCTGGTAATAAAAGGTCTATAAGATATCTAAAAGAGTTAGGCGTAACAGCAGAAGAAGTAAATAAATGGGCTGGCGGTAACATCAATGAAGCAGGCAACGAAAAGATAAAACTAGCCTTAGCTAGGTTTGTAGATGAGTCTATAGTAAGACCAAATGCAGCAGAAAGACCTACTTGGGCTTCTGATCCTAGGTTTGCTTTAGTGTGGCAGTTAAAGTCTTTCTTCTACGCATATGGTAAAACTATCGTAGGTGGTTCTATGAATGAGATGCAAGCTAGATATACAGAAGCAGGCTTAAAAGGTGCAGCTGTACCACTCTTCCTAGGTGCTGCTACATTACTACCTTTGACCATGTTAGGGTTTGATTTACGTGAAAGATTTAAAGTTGGTCTAGCTTGGGTATTACCAGGGGTGAGCCCAGATGATAAGAACTACAGAAGGTCACAGACTATGGATTGGGGCGAATATACTACAGAAATTATAGATAGATCTGGTGTACTTGGACCGTTTACCTTGGCTCTTCCTTTGTTTATGGAGGATAGAAGATATGGAGATCCAATGTGGGTAGGGCCACTTGGACCTACTGTAGAAAAAGGGTATGATTTATTCACAGGTAATTTAAGACTAAAAGACTTAACTCCTCTTTATAACAATTTATAGGTATAATTAAGTATGGCATATTCAGATACAATAAAATTAGTAGTAGGAGATACACTTCCTGAGTTAACTTTTACATTAAAAGATAGCAATACAGCCGCTGCTGGACAGACTTTAGATGCTGAGAATGATGCAACTTGGGCTGCTATAAATTTATCGGGCGGTTCTGTAAAACTAAGAATTAGAGAAGTTGGGCAGACTACTGTTTTAAAAACCATAACAGCATCCATAACAAATGCTAGCGCAGGTATATGTGCTTTGGTTTTTCCTACAGGCACTTGGACTACTGCTGGTACTTTTGAAGGTGAGATAGAGTTTACAAAAGCAGATGGTAATATTCAAACTGTCCAAGACCTAGTAAAATTTAAGGTACGTGACGATTTTGATTAATGGCTTTTCGTGCAACCGTAAGTTATTCTGAGCTACGAGCGACCGTATCTTTTTCAGAGACACGGGTAGTAGTTGCACGTTCTTCTACACAAGCTAATGTAGTATTCACTCAAGCAAGAAGTTCCGTTCACAATGAATTACTACAAACACTTGTTCAGTACACCAATCTTAATTCTTTAGTTCAATATGTAAACTTAGCTAGTGCTGATGTTTTCTTAGACCCTGATTCTAAAAACTTATATTTCATACCAGAAGTTAATTCACCTAACGCTGTAAGTGTCACTATGTCAGAGGCTACAGCTTTTGCTGTAAGTAAAACACTTGCTGACTTACCTGTAGTAACAGATGCTCCTAGTTTAGGAGCGGGTAAATCTTTATCTGACTCTGTAGCTTTTGGGGAAGTTGTAGCTAGACTTCTTTTGTTTGAACGTACTTTTACAGATAATTTTTCTATACAAGATGCTCCAGTATTAAGTTTCTCACACACAGTACCAGATGATTCTATCTCTGTAGCAGATGTGCCTCTTTTAAGTTATGACTTAGGTAAAACAGATACAGTTACCATATCTGAATCTTTCAGTAGAGTAGTTAATTTTGCTAGAAGTTTTACAGATGCTGTATCGTTAGATGATCTTGCATCTTTATCAGACCCTTTACAAACAGATGTAGATTCTAACAAAACTAACGTTTTTGGTTTTACAGATGCACATTCGTACGCTCTATCTAGATCTTTATCTGACACGTACGGATTAGCTGATACACCTGCGTTAGGTGTAAGTCGCCCTGCTACTGATACGGTTAGTGTTGCAGAAAGTAATGTCTTAGGAATAGGGTTAAATAAAACAGATACACCCGTAGTTTCTGAAGCATTAGCACTAAGTCTTAGCAATTTTTACACAGATAGTGCTACAATATCAGAAGTTATAAATGTTGTTACCATCTCAAGCCACAGCGTTATTAACGCTTCTGGACTTAACAGTGGGACACTAAACTAGGAGTAATTATGATAAAGGATGGATTAGCCTTAAAAGGTAAGTTATCAATAACATTAAATGGCGAGACTGTACAAGAAGTAGATAACCTTGTTGTTACAGCTGGTAAAGGCTATGTGGCTAGTAGAATGAAAGATACTTCTGCAACCGCTATGTCTCATATGGCAATTGGTACCGGATCTTCAGCCGCCGCTGCAGGAAATACAGCACTAGGAAACCAAGCAGCCCGTGTAAGTTTGACCTCTACCACCGTTAGTGGGGCTGATGTTGTTTACGCTGCTACTTTTGGCGCTGGTACAGGAACAGCAGCAATTACAGAAGCTGGAATATTTAATGCTAGCTCTAGTGGTACTATGTTGTGTAGAACAGTATTCTCAGTAGTAAACAAAGGCGCAGCTGACTCAATGACAATAACCTGGACTGTAACAGTTTCTTAATTAAATAGGAGGTATCTGTGGCAGTTGTTTTTAAGAACAATGCAAAGACGACGCTTGCATCAGGTATCAACTCGTCCGTAACTTCTATTAGTGTTTCTGCTGGTAGCCTTTTACCAAGTCTAACCGGAAGTGATTTTTTCTTTGCCACAATCGACGATGGCACTAAGAATGAAATAGTCAAAGTTACTGCAAGAAGTAGTAATACTCTTACTGTTGTTAGGGCCCAAGACAATACTACAGCCCAAAGTTTTTCTACCGGGGCAGTAGTTGAGCTTAGACTGACTGCTGCTATATTAGAACTTTTCTCCCAAACAGGCGTTGCCATAACCGATGAAATAGAAGCATACCTAGATGCCAACGGTCTTACTTTTCCAGATGACACACAAGCTAAATTTGGTACAGATAATGATTTAACAATAGATCATAATTCATCAACAGGTAATAGTAGGATTATTGATAATTCAGGTATTTTAAATATCCAACAAAGTAGTGATGATGGACAAATAAGATTTCAATGTGATGACGGTTCTGGTGGTGTTACAACTTATTATCAAATTTCAGGTGCAGGTGAAACTAATACATTTTTTAAAGATATAAAACTTGGCGATAATGTAAAAGCTCTTTTTGGTACAAGTAATGACTTCCAGATTTATCACTCTTCATTTGATACCTACCTTAGTAATTCAACAGGTCATTTAGTACTTCAAAACCAAGCAAATGATAAAGATATAGTTCTACAGACAGACAATGGCAGTGGTGGTACAGCAGACTATTTAAGACTAGTTGGTGCTCATACCAGAATGCTTGCTAGTCAACATATTAGAATCGCAGATACTAAACAACTTCAATTAGGTGATGATAATGATTTTTCAGCTAATTTTAATGGAAACCATACCTTTTTAACTAACAATACAGGTATTCTTTATTTAACACAGAATGTAGATGATGGAGTCATACGCATTAGAAATGATGATGGCTCTGGTGGAGTAACAGACTACATAAACCTACACGGCGGAACTGGAGAAGTTCGTTTAAGTCATTATGGGACTGTCAAACTTAAAACCATTACAAATGGTGTTGATGTTCCAAGCGGTGGACTTTTTGTTGGTGGCACTGAAGTTATTACAAGTGCGAGGAACTTAACCAATATCGGCACTATCTCTAGTGGTGCTATTACAACTTCAAATATTCTTACTGTAGATTACACAGCACCTATTATTAGATTGAAACCAGATAATGGTGCATTTTTCCAGTTAAGAGCTAATGAAAGCCCAGCTAGATTAGAAGTAGGTCATTCATCAAACACAAATTTACATCTATCTAATACTGGTAATGCAACTTTTAATTTTGATCTTAATGTAGTCAGCAATTTTAAGATAAATGGCACAACTGTAATAGATAGCTCTCGTAACCTGACAAATATCGGTACTATCAGTAGTGGTGCTATTACATCTTCAGGTAATGTGACTTTCAATGGTGGATTCAATAAATTTACAGGCGATGTTGAAATAGAACATAATCCACTTATATTAGATACAAATCCTGGTTCTACTTATGGAGTAAGTGAAGCTTTAAGAATTGATGATACTGGTGCAACAACTGATAGACAATTACAAATATATGAATTATTACATTCTGGTGGAAGATCACATCGAATAGCATTTAATACACAAATAACTACAGATGGTTCTTCAGCATATACTTATACTCAAGGTAATTATGGTGGTTCTTCACAAATTGAATTTGCTAATAATGGTGGTTTGATTTTTTATACAGTAAATCAACAATCTGGTGGATCCGCTACAGCAATTACACCAATAGAAAGATTTAGAATTAATGAGGATGGTGATGTTAGGTTTGAAAGTGGTAATGTATTTTATGATGCATCACAAAATGCTTTAAACTTTATAGACAATGTACCAGCCCAGTTTGGTGCAGCTAATGATCTTCAAATATTACACAACGGTACAGATTCAGCTATTAATAATGTTACTGGTGATTTATATATTACCAACAAAGCAGATGACAAGGATATTCTCTTTAGGTCTGATGATGGCTCTGGTGGTTTTACAACTTATTTTAAAGTAGATGGTAGTGAAGTTCGTACCGAGTTCGCTAAAGATACAAGACATACAGATAATGTAAAGGCTATGTTCGGTGGTGGTAATGATCTCCAAATCTATCATAATGGCTCTAACTCTTATATAGACGATACTGGTACAGGAAACTTATTTATAAGGTCTAATGAAATAAGACTTAACAAATATACTGGTGAGTTTATGATTAGGGCTATTGCAGATGGGGCAGTCACTCTTTATCACGACAATTCGGCTAAAATAGCCACAACCTCAACAGGGATAGATGTTACTGGTTCAGTTACAGCTACAACCTTCTCAGGAGCATTATCAGGAACAATAGCATCTGCTACTACCGCAACTACTCAGTCAGCAGGAGATAACTCTACTAAGGTTGCAACAACTGCATATACAGATACTGCTATAGCTAACTTAGCTGATTCCGCACCAAGCACTCTTAACACGCTAAATGAGTTAGCCGCTGCCCTGGGTGATGATGCTAACTTCTCTACAACTGTAACAAACAGTATTGCTACTAAATTACCACTAGCAGGTGGCACCATGACTGGTGATCTCAATATGGGATTTCAAGATCTTATAAACACACAAAACATAAGAAACAATGATATTGATTTTATTGTACAAGATACAACAGACAGCGTTACAAACTTTATTTGGAGAGACCACTCAGCCTCAAAACTATACCTAGGTACAGCCGATGCAAAAGTAGAATTAAGATCTAACTTAAATTTACAGTCTGGACATAACATTCAAATGAATGGTACAGCTGTTATGAGCTCTGGTAGAGCACTAACCAACATAACAGGGTTCTCTGGCACTTCAACAACAAATAATGGTTATGACTTTAACTGTACAGATAGTACAGGGGATGCTGCATTTACTGGTATGATGATTGATCACAATGTATCTGGGACTGATACATTAACCGCTGATAGAACTCATAGAGCTTTGTACATAGATCAAGATTCAAGTGCAACAGGTGGTGATACCTCAAATGAACACAGACTTTATGCAGCACAAATAGTGAGTACAGCTACTGGCGACTCTGACCTTGTATATGCTGTTAACGCCCAAGCTAGAGCACAACATTCTTCTGGAACAATTTCAGCAGTAAGAGGAATAAATGCAGTTGGTGTTGCGGATACAACCTCAACAGCTAGTCAGATAATAGGCGTAACAGCTACAGCACAAAAAACTATTGGGGGTACAGTTAATTCTTTATATGGAGTCTTTGGTAAGTCTCACATATTAAGTNCTAACACNACNACTAACAGCATGAGTGCATTTGGTGTATATGGTGAAGTTGAGCTTGATTCTGATACCACTCTAACCAATGCAGATGCAGTCAGAGCAGTTATAGATAGGGATGCAGGCACTATTACTAATGGTTATTTATTTAGAGGTTCGTATGAGGGCACACGACCAACTAATGCTTTTGGAGTTTACATAGCTTCAGATGTAGTAAATTACTTTGCAGGTTCAGTATCTATAGGACACAATACGCCTGACCAAAATGGTCTTAATGTTCACATGGCAGATGCAGAGGTTGTTATTAATGACACTAACAATACTCCTGTTTTAAGACTTAGAGAAAGTGGCACTACAAAGTCAGTAATTACTACATCTCTTGGTGCATTAACATTATCTTCAGGAGGTGCAACAGTTGCATTAACGCTTGACACCTCACAAAATGCTACCTTTGCAGGAACTATCTCAAGTGGTCAAATAAATGCAACTACAAGCTCCGATGCAACTGCGGCAATCATAGCTACAAACACAGGAGGAGTTAGTAGCATAATTCAAAGATGGGTTGGAGATAGTGATGCTCTTGATGTTAGATGTATTGGTACTGGCGACTATCAAATCAGTAATTCCGAACAAACTAATGGAATAGATTTCTATGATGGCACAGGTGGTTTAGCATTTAGATATAACAATGCAATAGTTGCTCAAATAAACAGTCTAGGTGGTTTTAATCTTGCTACAGGTAGTTATAAAGTAAATGGAACTACAGTCATAGATTCATCAAGAAACCTTACAAATATAGGAACTATCTCTAGTGGGGCGATAACAAGTAGTGGTCTTTTAACAGGAAACAGATTAAACATAAATAATTCTACTGCCCCTTATATTATATTTACAGAAGGTTCAAATCAAGTTCATGTGGGAGTTGATGGTGGCAGTTTTTGGATTAGACAAAATGGTTTAGGTGGAGGTAGCGAGCTTCAGATAAACTCTGATGGTACATTGCTAGTAAATCATGACGCCACCTTTGCAGGAACTATCTCTAGTGGTGCTATAACTTCTACAGGGGGCATAACAAGTTCAAGCTCAGGATTTATAGAACATAGAGTCGACCAGACTGATTCAGGTTTAGTAAGAATGGGAGTTTCAAGTGGTAGTGCTGAAGCATTTATAATAGCAGGTAATACAGGTGGAAATCATGTCTCCTCTGCTCCAGTAATAAAATTTATGTTAGATACTGATGGTGGCTCTTTAGTAGAAGAAGTAAGGATTGATGCCGCTGGATTAGACATTAAAAATGGTGCACTTGATATAGCAGGAACAACTGTAATTGACTCTTCAAGAGCTTTACAGAATGTTACATTTACAAACTCTATATTGCCAACTCAATTAAAAAACAATCATCTAATGGCAGGATCAAATGCAATCTTAAGGATGCAAGAAACTGATGTTACAAATACACCGACATGGTGGACTGTTGCAGATGGAGGAACTTGGTCAGTTAGATTAAACAATACTGGCACTTATCCAATAAGTATTGCAACAAACAGCGATAATAATGCTGTATCGCAAATAAATATTGGCTATAACACAATTTTTGCAGGAACTATCTCTAGTGGTGGTATTACATCGTCTGGAGTTGTTACAGCAACAAGTGCAAGCGGTCACAGGTTTGGTAGGTTGACTCTACGAGATGATTCTATTGAAGAACAGCAAACAAATACCGATACCGCAACAGTAGCAATTAGTTATAACGGATATGCAGGTGGAACAACTAAGTTTAGAGACTTTGCTATATTTGATGGCAAACAACAGGCTGTAGCTAGATTTGATGGTTCAGATAAAACACTAAATGTTATAAGTGGCTACCAGTTGAATGGCACAACTGTAATTGATGGCTCAAGAAACCTTACAAACATAGGAACTATTACAAGTACAGGTCTTACTGTTAATGGTAATTTAACTTCACAAGCAGGTTCAGTTTTTGGACACGGTTTTGTTTCTGGTTCACGAGGATTTAACTTCGAATCTGGTAATACATCAGTAGCTACTATTCGATTTGATGCAGATACAATGAGATTCTGGTCAGGTGGTGCTGGTGGTGGTAACGAAAAAATTAGAATTAACGATGACGCAACTGATAGTGGAAGAACTTTATTCTTTGATGGAGTTCATATTTCATCAGGAGTATCAAGCGATACTATCGATGAAAGTAACTATAATTTAAAAGTTCAAGGTGCTGGTGGAAATGGTATGACTTTTGGAACTATGGCAAGTTCCCCATATACTTCATATATTCAGTCAGCGTATGTTCAAGATACAAGTGTAGCTCGATATAATTTAGCTCTAAACCCAATTGGTGGGAAGGTTGGTGTGGGAACTTCAGCACCATTTAGTGCATTATCCATCAATTCTAATGGTGCTCCTACAACCTCTGGTAATGTAGCAACTACTGGTCTAACAGTACATAACGGAACAGGTGGAACAGCAATACAAATGGGCACAAATGATTCTGCCTATAATTATATTCAATCAACTTATGTAAATGCAGCTAACAACAAAAGAGAATTAAGATTTATATTAGGTGATACTACTGCTTTAACTTTAGATACATCAACTAATGCCATCTTTGCAGGTGAAATCTTTTTAGGAAACAGTAAAGAGATTAATTTTGCAAAAGCAGATGGTACAAATGATGGCACAAAAATAGAAAGATTTGGTGGTAATGCTCTTAGATTTAGATATACAGGTAATTCATGCATATTTGATTCTTTGGGTGATAATCCTTTCAGCATAAGAAATTCAAATGATGCTGTTGTTTTTGAAGTTACCCCAAACTCAACACACGCTAGTACAACGACAAGTATCCAAGGAGCTTTTCAGATTGCAGGAACAACAGTTATAAATTCATCAAGGAATCTTGTAAATATAGGAACTATCTCTGCTACTGGTTTTTCAACTAATGGAACCACTGGTACATTTTCTAATACTACAGGTACTTTGCCTTTAGTAACTTCTACAGCTTATGACTATGTAGCAAAGTTTGAATCAACTGATTCAGGTGCAGCCATAATTATTGAAGATAATAATTCAACAAATAATGGTAATAGAGTAGGTGTGTCTGGCGATACAATGGAGTTTTTTACTGCTGCATCTAAAGTTTTATCCTTAAGTGCTGGAAATGATGCAACTTTTACAGGCGATGTAACAGCATTTTCAGATGAAAGACTTAAAGACAATATACAAACATTAGATGGCAAAAAAGCTCTACAAATGCGAGGCGTTAGCTACATTAGAGATGGTAAAGAAGGAAGTGGTGTGATTGCTCAAGAAATAGAAAAGATCGCACCAGAGCTAGTCGCAACAGCAAACGATGAACAAGGTACAAAGTCTGTTGCTTATGGTAACTTAGTAGGTTATCTAATAGAAGCTATTAAAGAGCAACAAGATCAGATAGAATATATGAAGTCAGAAATTAAAACTTTAAAGGAGGCTAATAATGGCAATAAGTAATACTAAAACTGTTCAAAGGGTAGAGGTTTATCCTTTAGCAAACAGTTCAGCAGATGCAACAGCAAATGCAAAACACCCTACTGTTATGGTAGTTTATAACAACACTTTAGGTGGAACTGGTGCAGATGCAGCTCTTGATGGATCTGTAAGCACACAGGTTGTACATCTATCTAAGTTTGTAGAAGATGGTGGTGCAGCAACTGATGTATCAGGTGAAGATGCTTTAGTGCAAACTATTTGCGGTGCTATTTGGTCATAATAAATGGCAATAGAATCTAGCGGTGCAATATCATTAGGATCAGCCGCTGGAACTAACAGAAGCATAGCAGGAGAGTTTGGCGGTAGCACACCACACTCATTATCAGAATACTACAGAGATGGTAGCTACTCTGACGGCATAAGTATTCCGTCAGGCGAAACAGATATACCTGCATCAGGTGCAATATCTTTTTCAGATTTCTATGGCACGGCAGCTGCAACCTTTACCTGGGGATCAATAATAACAATACCTCAGCAGTGGGGAGATATCACGGGATCTAATACAAGCTTTGGTAGTGCTTTTGCTTCAGCACAGATTGGCTTTGCTTTTCAACCAAACGACAACAGAATAAGAATAAGACACGCAAACTCAAGTAACTCACAGGGCACATCTTATAGTTATGTAAACATGACATATTCTGGTGGTTTAACACCTACTGATGTGCAGGTACAGCTTAACTGGTCTGGTAGTTTTAGTGGATCAAGTGGATCAGGAACTGGCGGAGCAGAGCCTAGTGATGGCACATCTGGAGGAAGTTCTTTTACCTGGACTTCAGGCACTTACCATACGATTGCAGAACAATCTACTTCTAGCGATAGTGGAAGTTTTTCAGATGCAGTTTGGAATGTTTCAGTATCAAGCACAAATCAGTCAAGAAGCTATACAGCTGGCGGTCTTAGTGGAACTAGCTTGACTATTCGTTTCAAGGCAATAGGTATTAGTGGCGAGCCAACAGAAGGTCCATCTACTGCTAACAGTATAGGTCTAACTGCTACCAAACAAAGTCAAGGTGGCGGCTTGGGTGGCGGAGGTGGACCGTAAAATAAATATGAACGATATAGTAACAATAATTCAACAAGTTGGTTTCCCGATAGCTGCAGCTTTAGGATTAGGTTGGTTTATCTATAAACTTATTATGCGTATTGTTGACGGTATGGAGACAAAGTTAGATATTGTAGATGAAAAAGTTGCCCAACAAATAAGTGCGATAGAAGAAAGGCTAGGCACGAAATTAGACTCACAACATGGTATCCTAGTAGCATTGATAGATAGAATTAGAAGTCTTGATAATGAGATCATTAGACAAGACACACTAATAAAAACTATACTAGGAGTACCACAATTAATTGATAGCAATAAGATTGCTAAGGCGGATAGAGATGACCAAAGGAAAGATTAGTTTTTTATTATTATTATGTTTATCAGCTTCTGCTGATGAAATGGTACATAAATTTAAGTCTCCATCTTTTAGTGGGATTGGCACCTCAGCACATTATCTAACTATTGAGAACCAGCAATACACTAGAAAAATGACTATCAAGGAAGAGATTAAGGCTCTTCAAGAACAACTTAAAAGAGATAAAGAAAACACAACACTAGCCCGATTTATTAGAAACTTAGAAAGCCGTATATACGCTCAAATATCAAGACAGATTGTTGAGAATATGTTTGGCGAAACACCATCTACAGAAGGCACATTTGAATTAGAAGGNAATACAATTTCTTANNCTATTGAAGACGGCATTATAACTTTGACTATAACCCAAGCAGATGGCACAGAAACTATTATTCAACTTCCTTTCGGTGATTTTACTTTCTAGTTGTGCGTTAAGTTTTGACCCAATAGAAAATAATTTACCNCCACTAGAAAGNATAGAACGAGCAAAGATAGGCACACTTCTAGTGCCAGCACTAGCTGATGTCAAACTAACAAGCAATCAAAAGCCAGTCATAGCAATTTATACAGGATCTTTTTCAGATCAAACTGGTCAAAGAAGAAGCAACTCATCCTATGCAACCTTTAGTTCTGCTGTAACCCAAGCACCAGATGCATATTTAATTAGAGCACTCAAACACGCAGGATCTAGGCATGGAGGCTTTTTTGAAGTTGTTGAGCGTGTAGGACTGGACAATGTTACTAAAGAACGCCAGATCATTCGTAGCACACGCCAGGACTTCGGGGAAGAACAAAAATTACCAGCCCTTGTATTCGCTGGTTTGCTAATGCACGGTGGTGTGATATCTTATGAGAGTAATATTGAAAGTGGCGGTGCTGGTGCCAGATATCTTGGAATCGGTATGTCNAGACAGTTTCGTAGAGATACTGTTACAGTATCTTTAAGAACAGTTTCTGTTACCACAGGTAAAGTATTACTAGAGGTACTTGTTACAAAAACCATACTTAGTGCTTCTTTAGATCAGGATGTGTTTCGCTTTATAAGTGATGACACTGAGCTAGTAGAGATAGANAATGGTNTAGTAAGNAATGAATCAATAGACATTGCTTTGCAGACGGCAATAGAGACAGCGGTATTACAAACTATAAAAGAAGGAAACCTTAAAGGTTATTGGAGTATAAATGAATTTGAAAAGATTGAAATTGATAAGCCTTGTGATGCTGATGAGTGCATCGACATACGGGGCTGATAACGAAATCTATGTCAGCCAGGCTGGTGCAAATGCAAATATTGATCTGGAACAACTAGGCTCATCAAACATNATTGGTGGCTTAGACTCAGTAGCAGGTACTCTGACCCCGTTAGATCTTGATGGCATAAATCTTACGCTTGATATAAATCAAATCGGTAATACCAATAAATTCTTAGGCGATATCTATGGTGATAATGTAACTGGATTTTTTGAGTTTGATGGTGATAGTAATACTTTCACAATACAAGCAGATCCTAATGACACTTATGGAATATCTAGCTCTAATTATAATGTTGATGTTACTGGTAGTAGCAACACCTTTACACTTGATACAGGAACCTCAGCTCTTTCAGAGACTTTAGATCTTGACTGGATAGTGCAAGGCGACAGCAATACATTTGATTTTGATATAAACTATGATGGAGCAACCAACTATGTAGATGTTGATGGTGATTCAAACACAGTCAACTTTACAGGAAGCGGATACGCTGGTGGTTATTTTTATTTAGATCAAACAGGAAGCAGTAGAACATTTGATATTACGCAATCATCAACTTTGGCAGCAGATTGGCTTAAGATACTTAGCACTGGTTCTAATGGCACCGTGTGCATCATACAAGACGATAGCGGAACCGCAACAAGCTGTTGATGTAGGNAATGTTTCGGAGCTCAATGGCTCTGCCCAGGTGGTTAGAGATGAACCATTTGTGGCGGAGCTTGACTTCCAAGTAAAACAAGACGATCAAGCCGTAACTTCTAACGGCAGGATGGCTATTACTTTTTTAGATGATTCCATCGTTAGACTAACTGAACACTCAAGACTTACTATAAATGAATATGTTTTTGACCCCAATCCTTCTAAATCTAAGATGGCTATATCTTTTGGGCTTGGTACGGTTAGATTCGTTTCTGGTGCTTTAAATAAAATTGATAAACAGAATATTCAGCTATCAACCCCAACTGCTAATATTGCTATTAGAGGTACAGACTTTACTTGCACGGTTGATGAGCTGGGGCGTTCTCTCATTATTCTATTGCCTGGTCTTGATGGTTTATCTAGTGGTGAGATTGTCGTTACTACAGCTGCGGGCTCTGTGGTCCTTAACCAACCCTACGAAGCAACTACGGTATCGGTCTTTGAGAATGAACCATCAAACCCAGTAATACTAGATTTAGATCTTACTCAGATAGACAATATGCTTATTGTCAGCCCACCTAAACAAACTGCTTTATCTGCTGAAGAAAATACTACCGAAAAATCCAGCAACATATTAGATGTAGATTATCTAGAGTTTGAAGAGTTAGACATAGATTATCTAGATGAGGATGCCTTAGAATTTACAGAGTTAGATATAAACTATCTTGATGTAAACTTTCTTGAAGATTTACTAGATGTAATTGATGCTCTGGCTATTGCGGAAGAAGAAGATCAGCTGGCAGCTAATATAAGTGCTGTGAATATTACAGGCACACAGTTTGGACAAGACACAGATACACAGATAACAACATTTCTTACAGGTCAAACCCTTACGCTTATGCGTAGTGTAAGTGAGACTGCTAGAGTAGATATAGATTCTAGCAGCAGTTATACTGTTATCTTTATACAAGATGGCATATCAAGAGTCATTAAGATAAACGGAGGATCTGGTGGTGTTATTAAAATAACCCAGAGTAATTAATGAACAGGGTACTATTCATATTACTTATAGTTCTAGGACTACCGCTTGTCTTTCAAAGCACACCAACAGAAATACTTAAATTAAAAGTTTTTGACTACTTAGTGCCAAAAAAAGAAGAGTCTGGCTTTTTTGCCATATTAAACATAACTGAAGAGGATGTAGCACGAGAAGGTGGTTATCCTTTACCAAGACAAAGATTAGCTGAGATACATATAGAGCTTTTACAAAAAGGTGCTTTAGGTGTGGGCTGGGTTCTTTCTTTCCCCCAACCAGACAGGCTAGGTGGTGATGAAGTATTTGCAGAAGCTCTTTGCTACGGTGGATCTGTTATAGGAATGTTTGAGGATGGTAGTGGNANCTATCCAGATACTTCTGGAACTGTAGTGCTTGGCAATAATAACAATGCAGGTATTTATTCTACAGGCGTTGTGCAAAACATAGACATTCTTAAAAACTGTTCTAATCAAGGTATAGCCGTTGCACCAACAGAAGTTGATAATCTAGTAAGAAGAGTTCCGCTAATGATGAAAACACCAGATGGTTTTGTTTCTGCTTACGGCACAGAGGTTATGAAAGTATTAGCAGGCAATAGCACATACATTATAAAAACTAATGATAATGGTATNGANGAAATAACTGTCCAGGGANTAGCTCCAGCAAAAACAGATACGCTTGGTAGAAAGTGGATATCTTGGGTAAACACCAAACAAACTACTCTAGAAGAAATGGATGTGAAAGGTAGATATGTTTTTGTTGGTTTTACTGCTAGTGGGATCATGCCACAAGTTGCAACACCAGTTGGATTATTAGAGCCACANAANATTCAAGCAGCATTATCTGAGTCAATTTTGATTCAAGACTCACCATATNTCCCAGATTGGCACTTAGCAGCCGAAATTTTGATTTTCGCAATTTTTGTCGCTTCAGTTTGGCTTGTAATCAATTTTCTGACCATAACGAAGGGTCTAGGTATGCTTGGAATTTTACTGCTCTCTACGGGCTTCTTAGGAGCTTTTAGCGTTCAGAAAGGCGTTTTACTGGATTTTTCATGGACTTTTGTCTCAGAAATCATAACTTCTACGGTTGCCTTCTATTTAAACTACCAAAAACAGTATAAATTGCGTCAACAGATTAAAAAACAGTTTGAACATTATTTAGATCCAAGACAAGTAAAACAACTACAAGACAATCCTGACCTGCTGAGACTCGGGGGAGAGAAAAAATATTGCACATTCTTATTTACAGATGTCAGAGGATTTACAAATCTATCTGAAAAACTAGAACCAGAACAAGTAACAGAGATAATGAATAAAGTTCTAACAGCTCAAGTAACTTGCATACAAGCACATGGAGGTATGGTAGATAAGTTTATAGGTGATGCCTGTATGGCAATATTTAACGCACCGTTAGATTTAGATAACCATGAAGCAAGAGCTGTAGCTTGTGCCCAGGATATGCGTANCGCTATCAAACAANTNCAAAANGAGTTACCAGAGCCAATAGCTATAGGTATAGGCGTGAACTCTGGTGAGGCTGTTATTGGCAACATGGGATCAGATACTAGGTTTGATTTTTCTGGTATAGGTGATGCAATTAATGTTGCAGCAAGATTAGAGTCTGCAACTAAAGAAGTTGGTGAAGACATACTGATAGGGCATGAGACTGCAAAAAGTGTTGATTTTAGTTTAAAATTACTTAAACCCATAAAAGTTAAGGGTAAAAGCAAACCTTTAGCTATTTATACAATATAAGGATAATTATGGCATTAAANAATTTACTTAAAAATGTAGTTGGTGCAGTAGCTCCAACACTAGGCACAGCAATCGGTGGACCTATGGGNGGCATGGCAGCAAANCTAATAGCTGAAACACTTGGCGTACCAAACAACCCTAAGTCTATAGAAAAAGCTATNGCTGAAGCAACACCAGAACAAATGTTACAACTTAAAAAAGCAGAGCAAGATTTTGAGAAACAAATGAAAGAGCTTGATGTTGATGTTTACAAGCTAGAGGCACAAGAGAAACAAGATGCAAGAAAACATTTTTCAAAAGATTGGACAACAAGAATTATGGGCATAGCTACACTAGGAGGCTTCCTTGGTTACATATTTTTAGTAACCTTGCAGCCACCAGAACAAAATAGTGAAGCTTTAATTAATTTAGTTCTAGGATATTTAGGTGGATTGGCTAGTGCTGTGATATCTTTTTATTTTGGAGCTTCTCAATCTAAGGAGGACAAATGAGCTGGTTTGGTAATATGTTAGCAAAGATGGGCTTGGTTGAATCTGAAGTGGTTAGAACAAGGGATAAGAAAGGCAGATACATTGCTGACGATCCTACAACTGCTAAGAATGAAGCTTACAAAACTGTTAAAAAAAGAAAAAAGAAATAAATAATGTATGAATATAGATGCACCGTTACCAGAGTTGTTGACGGAGATACAGTAGATGCTGAAATAGATTTAGGTTTCGACATTGTATTTAAGTCTAGAATTAGNCTTTTTGGGGTGGATACTCCTGAATCTAGAACCAGAGATTTAGATGAAAAAGCTAGAGGCAAGCTAGCTTCAGCGTTTTTGTCTGAAAAAATTGAGCAGGCTGACTTTGTAAAAGTACAAACTAAGTTAGATAAAAAAGGTAAGTTTGGCAGAGTGTTAGGGGTTATTGTTGCAGATGACTTAGATCTCAACCAAGAGATGATAAACCAAAACCTTGCTGTAGCTTACAGTGGTCAATCAAAAGATGATATAGAAGCAGCACATATGCTCAATAGGGAGAAACTTATAGAGGCAGGTATATTCACACCAACAGAGGGTTAGAGTGGCTGGATTTAAACTTACAACATTTACGGGNCTTAGTAAAAAAGTATCTCCTCGTTTGTTGCCAGAGGATATGGCACAAAACGCACAAAATGTTTTTTTAGATTCAGGCAGAATAGAGGGCATACCAACAGATGTAAATGATCCCTCTGAATCAGGCAATACTCATCCAGCATCACACATATCAACGACTACAAGGACTATATTTAAAGCTACCTCATCTTCGTGGTTTACCTTCACAGATGATGTAGATGTTATCAAAAGCCCTATTAAAGAAGATACACATGGTAGATTTTACTTTACAGGGTCTGGTAATTTTCCTAAATATACATCTTTATCTTCTGGCGTATCTGGTTCAGGAC
>FUFK010038713.1_pt1 | contig 73683 bp, 72 predicted proteins | sample 1021851 | NCBI WGS metagenome assembly FUFK01 (sample SAMEA51879418, study PRJEB19060) | metagenome | reverse complement strand
GCTCGTCCAAATCGGGCAACCTTGAATCAGTTTTTCTTGCCGCCGGCCGCGAACTTCGCAACGGTCAGTCGTCCAAAGCGCTCAGAATCCTCGAAGATGCTATCGCCGGCCAGTCACATTCGCCCAATGACCTTGCCAACCTCAAGCGTTTGATGTCATTTACGCTCGAAACACTTGGCCGCTATAAAGAATCGCTCGATTTGCTCAGACCATACGAAGAGGAGGTTTTTCTCAAATCGCTTGAAACCGAGACCCGGATCCGTGTTTCTACCCAGCTGGCTATCTGCTGGAACAACTTAAATGATCACCCAAAAGCAGTTACGCTCCTCAAGGATAATCTCGAAAAGGCGCGCGCCGCAGGGCTTCCAGATCTGCTTGGGCCAATAAATACAGCTCTTGCAAGGGTTTACAGGAAATTGAATGAATGCGCGATCTGCCGTGATTATGCCGAAAAGGCTCTGGCAGATTTCCGCTCAACCGGTGATTGGCTCGGTATGGCAGAAGCCTACCGTGAAATAGCCATCAGTTATCACCAGGAAGGCCGCAGCGAACGTTCAATCGAATACTTTCAGCTCGGGATAGAAATCATCGGCGATCGCTCGGCTCCTTTCATGCTCGGCAAAATATATACGGATATGTCGGGCGCATACTGGTTTTTGCGGCAGCCGAAAAAAGGTATCGAATGTCTGGAGCGTTCGGTCGCTTTTTTTGAAAAAACCGAGCACGTTCTTAATTCTGTAATTGCCTATAACAATCTGGGTATCAACCTGATGCTGATCGGCGAATGGCCACGTGCAGAGGCCATGATCCGCCGCGCGCTCGAGCTCGCACTGCCGACAAAACATGTTCACGTTGCAGGTATTCTGGACAGCCTCGGGGAATTGAATATTCTACGTGAGGAATTTGATTCCGCAGAACGGAACCTCAATGAAGCGGTTGCCATCGCTCGCCGTGAAAACCGGCTCTGGTATGAGGTTCAGGCTCTCAGAAACCTTGCGCGGTTATACCTTGCCAAAGGAGAGCCCGGCCGCGCGGAAGAGATTGCCCGCGATAATATAGAAAAGTGCCGCCAGATCGGCGATAAACATTACGCTAATATGTCAGGGCTTGTCCTGGCCGAAAGCCTTCTGGTTCAGGGGCGCAACGCCGAATGCACTAATTATCTGGAAATCGTCGAGGAAAGCAATCCCGGCTCGGACTATTTCGTGCTTGGCAACATACAAAGGATTCGCGGGCTTGCCGCAGCGGCCGAAGGTGATATACAGGTTGCCATCCATCATCTCCGCCGCGCGCTCACGCATTTTGAAGCCGCCGGCGATATTTATTACACCGCGCTTGCAAACTACCTTATTGGCAAATATCTGCCGGGCGATCAGTTCGAAAGCGCCACGGCACATCTATCGCAGGCGATCGATGGATTTCGCATCCTGAACGTAAATTCACTGCTGAAGGCAGCCGAAGCGGAGCGGCGCCGATTGGAAACAACCGTCAGCGTCAGGAAAAAGCCGGGCGGAAGGCGAAACTCCGTTACGGCGCAGCTCCTGACTGTCCGCCTTGCCGAAGCAACCGCTTCCCGCGAACTCCTCTTTCGCGAATTGATCGCAATCTTACGACAGGAAACCGACGCCGGCAAAGCAATGATTGCCGAAGCCGGAGAGAATCGCACGCTTAAGCCATTTATAACTCACGGCTTTTCCGTCGCTGAAAGTATGGAAATGCTGGAAAAATACCAGCTTGCACGGGACAGCGGCGACGAAACAACTTTTCGAAGGGCCAAGAATCTTGCTATTTTCCCTCTCAAGCCTGCAAATTCACCACACGCTGTTCTGTTTGTCCATCCGGCTGACGCTGCATGCCTGGAAGACGGTAGCCAGCTTTCGCCCCTGCTGCGTGTCGTTGAATTGGGAATGGACGTAATTGCACTGCGCGAGCGCGATCATGTCGTCCCGGCAGAAATCGAGCCCGGCGCATCCGTTTCAAGCAGCCTGATGCCCGGATTTATACACTCGTCGCCGGCTATGACTGCTTTGGTTGAAGAGGTTTACAAGATTCGCTCTTCGGATGTTACGGTTCTGGTTACCGGTGAATCCGGAACAGGCAAAGAACTTGTTTCGCGTGCCATCCACGCAATGTCTAATCGAAAAGACAAAGTTTTCGTGCCTTTTAACTGTACGGCTCTGCCTCGCGAACTGGCTGAAGGACAGCTCTTTGGTTACAAGAAAGGCGCTTTTACCGGCGCATATACGGATTCGGTTGGTATCATTCGGACTGCAGACGGCGGAACGCTTTTCCTCGATGAAATCGGTGATCTGCCGATCGAAGTTCAACCAAAACTTTTAAGATTTTTGCAGGAAGGTGAGGTCCAGCCAATCGGCGAAAAGCGGCCTGTAAAGGTAGATGTCCGCGTCATTGCCGCAACGAATATGCCGCTCGAAGAAAAAGTCGCAAACGGCACTTTCCGCGAAGACCTGTTTTACCGGCTGAATGTTATCCGGCTCCACGTTCCTCCGCTTCGCGAGCGGCGCTCGGAAATTCCGCCGATGGTTAACTACTACGTAAATCATTATTCTGCCCGATTCAACAAGCGGGATATTACTTTTCTCCCGCAAACCATTGATTTGCTGATGGTTTGCGATTGGGAAGGAAACGTACGCCAACTTTGCAACGAAATCCAGCGTATTGTGGCACGGGCACAGGACGGCGAAGTAATCACCCCGGAGCATCTTTCGCCGGAAGTACGCCGCACCGCAAAACGGCTGACCACAGTTCCCGATGACACTGCCATTGTTCCGATAACGACCACTGACGGACATTTTCGCCCTTTCGCAGACATTACGCCGGGGCAAACACTTGAAGAAGCCGTCTCGGAACTGGAAATGAAAATGATCAGGGAATCGCTCCGCCGCCATAACTGGAACATATCGCGCGTAGCCGCTGAACTCGGGGTAACACGTCGCGGTCTGTATATGAAAATTGCCCGTTACGGTATAGAAAAAGCTGCCTGATTTTTCAAACACCGGTCTTCCGCAGATGTCCGATACACTCGGCGACAATCAAAGCTGCCGTTTCCATACTCTCGGGCAATAAATCTAAACCGAATGAAAAATGAATCGCACCGATAGTCGCGGCAAATGGAATTTCGGCGGCGGCGAAAATCGGCAAAGGTGGTTTGGGTAATCTTGAACACAGTGATAACGGCACGGCATAGACTCCGCGCTCAGCCAAAAGAGCCGCGAGCGATTCACCATTGACGCCGGAAACGCTTATCGCTGAGGTATTTACAAGGCGTCTCGCCTCTGAAAACAGAATAAGGATTCCTTCCGCATTTTGCTTGAGATTCAACTCGAAAAAATCGCGCATCTGCCGACGCAGATCATTTCTCAATTGAACCGACTGCCCCGATGTTTCTTGTCTGAGAAGGTATTCAGCAGGTTCGGTCACATCTAGAATTGCAGTTTCAACCCTTGAACCTTTTTGTAAAATAACCACATCCGATGCGACATCGCCCGCTTTTAGCGGTGGGATTGTAATGGTTATGAAATCAAAAAGAATCGAATCTGGTAAAGATTCCATATTTGCGGCAGCCGCGGTTGCATCGAGATGAATTATTGCGTCCGATGTGGAGGCTGCCATATCAGCAATCTCGACAAACGGCAATATCAAGCCCGTTGCGGGATCGGCGATTGGTATCGAAACAATTGCCGAAGTTTCTGCAAAACGTTTCAATTCCTTTGCCTCAAATCTTCCCAAACGATCTATCGCGGCAATTACCGGTTCGGAATACTTTTCTGCCGCCCCGTGCAGTGCCTCATAAAGGCGATCCGTACCGGCCGCAAACGTAAGCAGCCTTTGTGAATTGCTTTTATCTGATTGTAAAAGAGCTGAAAAGACTTTCCCCGGATTTTGAGTAATTCGTATCTCGGGTTTGCCGGGTTTTTTCGAACGGCTTGCCAGTTGCAATACAGCTTCCAACCCGAAGCCGATTGACTGAAATCCGCTTTCAGGCTGTATGTGTTCGAATGTAAAATTATGTGCTAAAAAAATCACTTCTTTTAATTTATCCTGCAGGATTACGGACAATTTACCAATCGGGACAATTAGAATTACAATAAAGGCAAGGTGAGCGCAAAATTAAAGATTTCAGAGCCAGACGGCAAAACCTGGGAGTTTTCACTCGAACCGGGCCGCATTCTGACTATCGGCCGTTCGAAAGACAATGACGTAGTGCTTAATGATCGCCGTGTATCGCGAAAGCATGCACACATCGTAGGCACCGGCGGCGATTTTACGATAGTTGACGGATTTTATGAAAATGGAGAGCTGCGGCGCAGCATAAATCACGTATTCGTCAATGGTACACCCGTAATGGAAAAAACTCTCCTGCCCGGAGACACGATAACCATTGGCGAAACCACGCTGCGTTTTGAATCCTTTGCCCCGAAGCCGTTCATTCCCGAACATCAGGCCGGCTACGTTCCGGCTTCATCAATCGCCTCTGCAGCAACCGCCGTAACCGAAATCGCCGAGCCGCCGCGCGGCATTGACTATGACGATAAACCGCTGGGGCAGACGCAGTTGCAGATTTCAGCCAATGAGATTATCGGTCGTCAGTCGCATCTTTCCATAGAATCCGCAATCGCCACTCCTGAGGAAATAAAAACTCTCCGCCGCAAAGCAAAAATGCTTGAGCTGCTCTATGAAATGAGCCGCTCGCTAGGGGACGTTTTCGATTTCAAGGCGGTATTTGACCGCGCTACCGATCTTGTTTTCCGTGGTACGCCCGCCGACCGTGTCGTCGCATTGCTTGCGGATGAAACTGTTGACGGCCGAATATTGGAATACAGCCTGGTCCCTGTAAGTATGAAACTCCGCGCCGCCGTTCAGCCGATGGAATCGTTAACCATAAGCAGGACAATAACGCAAAAGGTTATGCGTGAAAAAGTCGCGCTCCTCTCACAGGATGTCAGAACGGACGAGCAGTTTAGAGGCGTAGAGTCAATCGTCGCACAGGGCGTTCGTTCTACAATCTGCGCTCCGCTGATAACGGAAACAAATGTTCATGGCGTAATCTATGCCGATCGGCTGGATCCATTTGCCGCATTTACCGCTGACGATCTGGAATTAATCGGTGCTGTCGCAGCTCAAACCGCTTTAACCGTTGAAACCGTTAAAGCCCATAAACGTCTGGCCCGCGAGGAGGTAGCCCGCGCAAACTACAGCCGGTTCATGCCGGAATATGTAGTCAAACAACTCCTGCAAAACCCGGATTCTTTCGAGCTTGGCGGCGTAAATCAAACCGTTACGGTGCTTTTTGCCGATATACGCGGCTTTACGGCTCTCGCAGAACGCGAAAAACCCGAAAAAATCGTTGCTCTTCTTAACCGTTATTTCAGCGCCATGTCCGATGTAATATTCGAACACGGCGGAACTTTGGACAAATATATCGGAGATGGACTGATGGCGATTTTCGGCGCCCCGACAGCGTCGGAAGAAGATGCCCTGAATGCCGTAAAAGCCGCCGTAAGAATGCAGAAACGATTGGCAAAACTCAATGAGGAGTTTCGGGCCGAAGGTCTTGCCGAAATTTCGATCGGCATCGGCCTGCACACGGGCGAAGCATTGATCGGCTACATCGGTTCAGATAAACGTTCGGAATACACGGCAATCGGTGATACGGTAAATCTGGCCGCCCGGCTGGAATCCAATGCCGAGGGCGGCCAAATCCTTATGAGCGAGGCCACCGCCGAAGCAAGCCGCAATCTGATTCCCGTAAGACAACGCGAACCGCTTACGGTAAAGAATCGCGTCCAGCCGGTTAATGTACTCGAAGTCCGCTGGCGTTAAACAATGCGCAAACTTCGATTTATTTTTCTTGGCAGCAGGCATTGCAAAGACATATAATTGACCAATCGCCGCGAAATTATGCTTAAAATTGCGTCGCTCAAAAAATTTGTAACCGACCAAATGGCGATTGATCTTGGCACCGCCAGCACAATCATTGCCGTTAAAGGCCGCGGGATTGTACTCGATGAGCCTTCGCTTGTTGCCGTAAATGAAATAAAAAATGAAATAGTTGCTTATGGCAGCGAGGCTGCGGAAATTGCCGGACGCGAAGGGCGCGACGTAGTCGTCAAGGCTCCTCTTATTGGCGGAGTAGTTGCGGATTTCGAACGCACCAAGCAGATGCTTGCCCATTTTGTCAGAAAAGCGAAATCCGGCGGCGCCAATATTTCGATTTCTGCCGTTATGAGCCAGCCCTCGGACGTAACGCATGTCGAACAGCGTGCTTTGCTTAACGCCGCCGAAGATGCCGGAATTCGAAAAATCTACATGATGGAAGAAGGTCTGGCAGCGGCTTTCGGTGCCGGAATTCAGCCGAATGACAAACGGGCATCCGCAATTGTGGACATCGGGGCAGGCACGACAAATATCGCCGTTGTCGCCAAAGGCACTATCGTTCAATCCGTCAGCGAACGCTTTGGAAGTAACGAAATAAATGCCGCGCTTGCTACGCACCTGCGTCGTCATCGTGGGATTCAGGTCGGCGAGGAAACCATTGAAAATCTCAAAACCTCTTTTGTTTCAACATTTTTGCCTGATGATATTTCCCGCGAGACTGAAGTCCGCGGCCGCGACGTGCAGACCGGCAGCCCGGCCGCCGTCCAGGTTACTGTCGGAGAACTCTATCCTGTGGTTGAAGCGGTCGTTCGTCGTATAGCAATGTTGACAAAAGATACACTCACCGAATTGCGTCCGGAGGTCGCAGCCGACATCTACGATCGCGGCCTGATACTTACCGGCGGCGGATCACTTCTCGAAGGGCTTGATCGTTATATGCGTTCCTTCGTCAATCTTGCGGTAACGGTTGCCGATGAGCCGCGCTATGCCACTGTCAATGGGCTGGTCAAGATGTTCGACGACGAAGACCTTCTCCAACGCGTTACAAGAAACGAACTCGGCGTATTGCAAAATGCCGAAGTGCCTTTCGAAGCATAAGTCCGGCAATTAGAATAGTTTACACATAACAAAAGGCGGCCCTGCCTGTGGCCGCCTTTGCTTTGCCTCTGTTAAACGGCTTATTTTGCGCCGCCGGCAAGTTTGCCAATGAGCGTAAACAGCGGAAGATACATTGAAATAACTATACTGCCGATTGTGATGCCCAAAAATGCTATCAGAATCGGCTCGATCATAGCCAGCAGGTCTGCAATTGCAGTATCGACTTCCTCTTCGTAAAAATCAGCAATCTTTCCGAGCATCGCATCAAGAGCACCCGTCTGCTCACCGACGCCGATCATCTGGCCAACCATATGCGGAAATACTTCCGTGGCTTTCAGCGGCTCAACAAAACTTTCGCCTCGTTCGACGCCTGCGCGGACCTTCATGATTGCATTTTCTATTACGACATTACCTGCTGTCTTTGCCGTAATATCAAGCGATTGAAGGATCGGCACGCCCGATGAAAGAAGAGTTGAAAGTATTCGCGAGAATCTGGCAACTGCGATTTTCCGCAAAATAGGTCCGAAAATCGGCAGTTTAAGAAGAATCGTGTCTATCTGCCAGCGTCCATTCTCCGTTTTGTAGTAAAAACTGATACCGACGGCGGTTGCAATCAATGTCGCAAGCAGAGCAAGACCACCCCATCCCGCAAGAAAACCGCTTATTCCCATCACTATGCGTGTCGGAAGCGGTAAAAGTTCGCCCGGCCCGAGCAAACCGATGAATATCTGCTCGAATTGTGGGATTACGACAACCATTATCACGGCGATTGCACCAATAGCCACCAGCACGACTGCCGATGGATAGATGGAAGCGGACACGATGCTTCGTTTAAGTTTAACGACCTTTTCGATCAAAGTAGCCAAACGCTGAAGAATCAGGTCGAGAACACCGCCCGTTTCGCCCGCTTCGACCATGTGCGTGTAAAGAGAATCAAATACTTTCGGATGTTTTTCGAGCGCGGCGTACAGCGTAGATCCTTCCTCTACGTTTTGACGTACCTGTCTCAGGACGTCTTTGAAAAACTGATTCTGCTGCTGCTCGGCCAGAATATCCAGACACTGGACAAGCGGAAGTCCGGCATCAATCATTACGGAAAACTGTCGTGTAAAGACTGCAAGTTCTTTGGCACCTACCTTTTTCCGACGGCCTATTTTGGGTATTGAGATGACATTGCCTTTTTCTGTCGCCTGCGTCATCGTGATCTGTTCACGGCGAAGCAGTGCGCGGAGATCATCCTGATTTGCGGCTTCACGTTCTCCGGAAACGAGTTCGTTCAGCCGATTTCTTCCTTTGAAAGCATATGTTGGCATTGCGTTTATTGCTCCTTCATGCGTTGGTGCCTGGTGGGCCCGCTTACTTTATTACAGGTCGTTGTCCAATCGGGCGTCCTTGCGCATAGGGACTTCCTCCGCCGGGATTGACGGCCGGTTTACCGACGCCCGCATAAGATTGATTTATACCGGAACCGCGTTCGATCAATTCGCGCAGTTCGTCGGGATTGGACGATCGTTGCATCGCTGCATCGAGCGTAATGATTTTCTTGTGATACAAAGTAGCCAGCGATTGATTGAACGTCTGCATACCGAATTTGTCCTGGCCGGTTTGCATCATTGAGTAAATTTGATGAATTTTGTCTTCGCGTATCAGGTTGCGGATAGCCGCATTCGGTACCAGAATCTCAAGAGCCATTGCCCGGCCGTCACCGCTTGCTTTAGGCAGCAACGCCTGGCAAAGAATTCCCTCGAGCACAAGAGAAAGCTGCGTTCGAACCTGAGCCTGCTGTCCGGCAGGAAAAACGTCGATGATACGATTGATGGTTGAATACGCCGAGTTTGTGTGCAGTGTGGCAAAAGTCAGGTGGCCTGTTTCAGCGATTCTGAGCGCCATCTCGATGGTCTCGAGGTCGCGCATTTCGCCCACCAGCACGACGTCAGGATCCTGACGCAGTGCAGTGCGAAGCGCCGATGCGAATGAATGCGTATCTGCCGCAACTTCGCGCTGATTAACTACACAGTTTTTGTGATTATGCAAAAATTCTATCGGGTCTTCTATCGTTAAAATATGATCGTGACGATCGTTGTTGATTTTATCGATCATCGCCGCCAATGTAGTTGACTTACCGGAGCCGGTCGGCCCGGTAACCAGAATCAGTCCCCGGGGCTTTTTACAAAGATCGGCAACTACCGGAGGAAGTCCGAGAGCTTCAAATGATTTGATTTCGTAAGGAATCGCCCGAAAAACAGCTCCGACGGCTCCTTTTTGATTGAAGAGGTTTGCGCGAAAACGCGACATACCTTTCAAGCCGAATGAAAAGTCCAGCTCCAGATTTTCTTCAAAACGGTGCTTCTGAGCATCTGTCAGGACCGAATAGGCAAGCCTTTTTGTGTCGGCAGGCGTCAGCGGAGGGTATTCAGTTAGTGGCCGGAGGTGGCCGTGGACGCGTACCTGTGGAGGGGAATTGGTGGTCAAATGAAGGTCAGACCCGCCGGCATCAGTCATTTTTTTAAGTAATTCCGGCAGTGTTACCTGTGATCCGACTGTGTTTTGATTATCGAAACTCATAGAGATATCTCTTCATCCACTGTGGGGTTTTACAAATGAGGGGTAGTTGCGGCGGCCGAAATTTGCCAAAAACGGCCGCCGACAAGATAAGCGGCAAATTTATTCCTCACGAATGGCTGCTTGCTGCGCGGGCCGCGGGCGAGCCTGCAAGGAATTGATGACTTTTTCAGATTCCTCGGCAATTCTCTCGGCAGAATCTACCGAAGTATTGGTTGCAACACTGAAAATTCGTCCTTCTACCTCAGTAAAGTAGAACATTCGTGAATTGATTTTCCCGCCGGGTCCCTGAGATTGAGCGACGACGACGTAAACCTTTTTGTTCCCGACCTCTTTCTGGTAATCATTGACTACCCAGCCGTTTTCGCGAATCATCCGATTGATTACTTCACGGCGAAGTGACGAAACCGGGACGCCGCCGACCGTGCGGTTACGACCTGTGTCAATTGTTTCTCCCATTGCAGGGCCGACCACAGAAATTGAGGCCGTTCCGCGGCCGCCGTCAACCGAAAACTGGACTTCGCTGCCGGAGTTTTGTGCCGGTGCCCAGCCTTCCGGTGCAGGCGCGCCCGTCGGAAGCAGAGAAGGCATCGCCGGTTTTGGCTGTGATGGCTTCGCAGCCACCGCCGGCGTGTTTACCGATTTCTGTTTGGCACGAAGACGAGCCAGCCGCAATTGCCGGAGCCGCAGCGCACGCTTTCGAGCCATCAATGCCCTTTTTCGTTTTTGTTTGGCACGGTATTGCCGCCACCAGGCTTTCGAATATTTGCGGTATTTTTTCTTATGGTAGCGTTTTTTTCTGTGTTTTCCGGCCTCGACGGATTCAGTCGCCAACGGAATGATGGTGCCGATTCCAATCAGCAATGCCAGAGAAAGTGCGATTGCCCTATAAAACATATTCCCTCCAATTCCTACAGAACCGTTTCCTTTACGACCTCTTCGATGGTCGTTATCCCTTCCCGGAGCTTGCAAAGCCCCGATTCACGTAAAGTTATCATCCCAAGTTCGATAGCCTTGCGGCGAAGCTCTATTGCGCTTGCTCCGATAATAATTAGTTCGCGAAGCTCATCCGTAATTTCCATTACTTCATAAAGCCCGACCCGGCCTTTATATCCGGTATTAAGACAGGTGTCGCATCCGCGTCCGCGATATAGTTTGAGCGAGCCGATTTCTTCCGGCTTGAAACCTATCTCGAGCAACACTTCGGGCTGTGTCTCAACCTCTTCTTTGCAATCTTTACAAATACGACGGATCAGACGCTGTGCCTGTATCAAATTCACGCTGGTTGCAACCAGAAACGGCTCTATACCCATATTCACGAGCCGCGAAATTGTTGAAGGAGCGTCGTTTGTATGCAGAGTGGAGAGCACCAGGTGACCCGTAAGCGCCGCCTTGATTGCTATTTCGGCAGTTTCGAAATCCCGAATTTCACCGACGAGAATGATGTTCGGGTCCTGACGCAGGAATGATCTGAGCGCAGCAGCGAAATTCAAGCCGATTTGCTCTTTCATCTGCACCTGATTAATACCCTGGAGATTGAATTCGACCGGATCCTCGGCGGTCATAATATTTGTCTCCGGAGTATTGAGCGATTGCAATGCAGAATAAAGTGTATTTGTTTTACCGGATCCGGTCGGACCGGTTACGAGGACCATTCCGTAAGGATTAGCAATTGCTTTTTTGAATTTTGCGAGGCTTTCGGGTTCAAAGCCTAATTTGGACATATCAAGCATCAGCTTGTCTTTATCCAAAAGGCGAAGCACAACCTTTTCACCAAAAAGCGTGGGCAATGTCGAAACGCGAAAATCCAGCTCGCGAGAACGATCCTCGACCCGCACCTTGATTTTTATACGCCCGTCCTGCGGCAGCCGCTTCTCGGAAATATCGAGCTTGGCCATTATCTTGAGCCGCGAAATCAGCGGATCGCGAAGCTTCATTGGCGGATGCATTATGTCGTAAAGAACGCCGTCTATACGAAAACGAATGCGAAAATCCTTTTCGTAAGGCTCTACGTGAATGTCCGACGCTCCGCGACGCAGCGAATCCACCAAAAGCACGTTTACAAGCCGAACCACCGGAGCGGATTCACTTGCATTGGTTAGTTCATTCAGGTTGATTTCCTGATTTTCTTCGACTACTTCAAGATCATCCGAGCCTGCAGTTATTTCGCCGAAATCAAGATTAGCAACGCCGATATTGAGATCTTCTTCGGAAATACGTCCTGTTTCTATCTTTGGCTTTGTGGCTTCTTTTGTTCCGTTTTTGCCGATCTTGCGATTACCGTTTTTGCCGTTTGTTCCTAATGCCTCATGGTCGAAATTTTTCGGATCAAAAATGTCTATCTGCGTGGTACCGCTATAGTATTTGCCGATAGCCATTTGTATAGAGGCTTCGGATGCGATTACAGGCTCGACATTGAGGCCGGTCATAAACTTGATGTCGTCCATTGCAAAGACGTTCATCGGATCGGCCATCGCCAGAGTCAAAGTTGATCCATTGCGCGAAACCGGCAAAACCGTGTACTTTAACGCAACCTCTTGCGAGATAATTTTTATAACCTCGGGCTCGATTTGAAACAGATCGAGATTGATTGACGGGACACCATATTGCCGCGATAGAACAGCCGTGATTACATCATCGGAAATAATCCCTAGCTTCACTAAATTTGAACCAAGACGGCCGCCGTTAGTTCGCTGATAATCGAGGGCTTCGCGAAGCTGTTGCGGCGTTACCAAGTTTTCGCGGACAAGTATTTCCCCTAGCTTTTCTGTCATTGTGATTTGTGATGGTTCCTAATCGGTTGGGCAACGGTTAGGAAGTATCGGTGGCGATATGAAATTAATACAAAACCGGGTGCAGACGAAAAAGTGACAACAGTGTCAAACACTGTTGTTTAAGTATAATAAATGTTTGTACATTGGCTGTCAAGATTTCTTTTTTCCAAAAATAACCGTTTTGAAATCAAATCGGGCAAATTGACCGAATCACGGAAACCAATTTGTCGGCGTTACTACGGTCGATACTTGTGAAATATACGCCCATATTGAATCAAGGAAGCCTTGAAGTCGGCCAATTTCAGTATTAATTGCATAAAGGATTGAATCAAAACATGAAAAGTTATAAGATTCGCACAAACATAATTTAAGGATGGAGGTTTTTTATGTCGGTCGGGCCCGGAAATTACAGCGAATTTTGGGATTTTTATATTCGGGAGCATTCCAAACCGCTTACTCGCGGTTTTCATTTCCTTGGAACGACGCTTGGCATTGTCCTGCTTATTTATTTCATTGCAACCGGACGCTGGTATTATTTCCCAGTATTTTTTGCGGTCGGCTATGCTTTCGCCTGGTTTTCACATTTTTTTATAGAAAAAAACCGTCCGGCTACTTTTAAATACCCGCTTTGGTCATTTATCAGTGATTTTCGGATGATGTGGTATATGTTAACTTTGCGAATGGAGAAAGAAGTGGAACGCGTTAACTCCAAAGCCTGAAAGGCCGTAAAGCCTTGAAACTAGAAAAAGATAAAGTACGATGGAGGTAAACTATGCTTTTATTAGCTAAAAACTGGTGGGCATTTCTTCTTCGGGGAATCCTGGCTCTTATTTTTGGTATCGTGGCGATTTTTTTCCCTGCCGCAGCTTTTCTGGCGCTGGTTCTGGTGTTTGGAGCTTTTGCCTTTGTTGATGGTGTTTTTGCTCTGGTTTCGGCATTTACATCCAACGCCAGAAGCGAAAACTGGTGGTGGCTTATTCTTGAGGGCATAGTCGGGCTGGGTATCGGAATATTGACAATCATCCAGCCGGCTGCAATGGGAGAAGCCTGGTTGATCCTGATCGCGGCCTGGGCTTTGATTACAGGAATACTTGAAATTATTACGGCAGTCAGGTTGCGTAAAATTATTCAGGGTGAATTTTGGTTGATTCTCGGCGGTATCATCAGCATGCTTTTCGGTCTTGCTGTCGCTTTTTATCCACAGGCAGGCGCATTGGCAATAGGATTGCTGATCGGGCTCTATGCAATACTTTTTGGCGCGATATTCATAGCTCTCGGCCTTAAATTACGCTCTTTTGCAAATACATCAAGCTGAAAGGCTTCGCCTGACGGAAAATTTTGACTTAAATTCTTTATCTACTATGTTTTCCGGTGATTTAGTTACTGTCCGGCCCGAAAATCTCAATAGCACGATAGAGTTTTTGACTGCGATGATTACTCCGGCCCTGCTTATTTCTGCTACCGGTTCGCTTGTGCTTTCCACCTCAACGCGGCTCGGCCGGGTCGTAGATCGCGTTCGCGAACTGGAGCGCAGGCTAAGCGAATTGATCCTTACCGAAGATCGAGACAAAGTACCCTTGTATGAAAAACGCATTGAAACTGTTGTCCATCTGCTCGACAAAGTAACCAGCCGTGCCCGGATCTTACAGCGTGCACAAGGAGCGTTCTATTACGGCCTGGGATTTTTTGTGCTGACAAGCGTTACAATCGCCGTTGCGGGACTATTCAATATTTACAGATGGCTGCCTATTCCAGTCGGTATCGTGGGAATACTTTTTCTGCTTTACGGATCAATGCAAATGCTTCGTGAAACCAGAATGGCTACGGCGACTATCAATGCCGAAATGGATTTCACCTGGTCGCTAGCCAAAACTGTTGCACCAAAGGAAATCATCAGCCGCTACACATTAAGCGATGTAGAAGCCATTGAGCCGGAAGACGGCTCCAAAGAAGAAAAATGACCGTTTACGAGCCGGGTTATCTTAAATTATTGAAATCAGGTGAATTGCTGCATCGTGTAGAAGCTTTGGAGCAAATGCTTTCGGCTTGCAACATCTGCCCCAAAGATTGCGGAAATAATCGTCTGGAGGGTGAAATTGCAGCCTGTTATTCCGGACGATTGCCAATCGTGTCGTCCTATACGGCGCATTTCGGTGAAGAGCCTTGCCTTTCGGGTAGCGCCGGCGCCGGCAACATTTTCTTTGGTAATTGCAATCTGCGTTGCGTCTATTGCCAGAACTATCAGATTTCGCAAACGTGGAAGACACAAAAGAAAAACGAAATTACACATGAACGCCTTGCAGAGATAATGCTGGAACTGCAATCGCGTGGCTGTCATAACATCGGATTTGTCAGCCCGACACATTTTGTCCCCCAAATGGCGCGGGCAATTTTCATTGCCGCCCGCAATGGATTGCGGATTCCAATTGTTTACAACACAAATGCTTATGATTCGGTAGATGTCCTCCGCCTGCTCGAGGGCATCATTGATATCTATCTGCCGGATTTGAAATATGCCGATTCGGATGCAGGTTTTCAGTTTTCCAAGGTTCGTGATTACACCTTTTTTGCCCGTTCAGCCATAAAGGAAATGCACAGACAAATGGGTCCCGGCCTTTTAATAGATGAGAATGGCCTGCTCAAGCGAGGGCTTTTGATACGTCTGCTGGTATTGCCCAATGAGATTGCGGGAATCGATGAAAGCCTGTGGTGGATTCGCGAAGAACTCGGGCCGCAAACTGCTATCTCACTTATGGCTCAATACTATGCCACAAACCGGGCGGAATCTGATCCGCGATACATTCTGCTTTCCAGGAGAATTTCGACCGGTGAATGGTGCGATGCCGTAACAATGCTGGAAGAACTCGGCTTCGAGGAAGGATTCGTACAGGAATACGAATCGGCTTCATTTTATTATCGTCCGGATTTTACCAATACGGAAAAGCCTTTTAAGGATATTCGCGATTTTCAGTAGTCCGCGATTTGAATTGCGGCTATTTGGTTTTGAAACTGATTTTTCACAACCGGGAGAACATCCGCTTTGCTGAGATAAATCAAAGAATAGCTACAGTAAGGACAGTAAGAAAGATAGAGGAAATTTATGACACAGTTGATTGTCGGAGAAAAAGCACCCGATTTCAGCCTGGAGGATTCCGATGGCAATCGGTGGAAACTAAGTGATTATCGGGGCAAAGTTGTCGTATTGCTTTTTTATCCCGGCGACAATACTCCGGTCTGTACGGCACAAATGTGCTCTGTCCGTGATCATTGGTCCGAGTATCAGGCGACAGGTGCCGAAGTAGTCGGAATCTCTACGGATTCGCGGGAATCGCACAAAGGTTTTGCCGAGCGGAACCGGCTTCCATTGCGCTTACTCTCAGATCCGGACGGCACAGTCAGCAGGCTTTATGACATGAAATCCTGGATTCCCGGCCGCTCGGCACGCGGTGTAGTCGTAATTGATAAAGATGGAAACATTGCGTATAGAAAAGTGCAGGCAATAAGTCTTTTCAGGCCTGCCGATTCGGAAGTGTTGGCCGCAATCCGCTCTGCCGGATAAACGGCAAAGAAATGTCGGCATCAATTGTTTTTTCGTAAGAATTTCTTGCCGGTATTTGATAAAATTCAGGTATGGGAATATTTGGTGAAAAGTTTAAATGCATTCGCTGCGGTGATAAATCCGAACCGCTTGGTTTTGCTCCACTGCCGACGGATCTCGGGCAAAGAATCGGGTCCGAAGTATGCAAGGACTGCTGGGCAGAATGGCAGAAAAAACAAATGCAGTTAATTAACCATTTCGGGATCGACGTTTCCAATCCCGACAGCCATCAGTTTTTATTCGATCAAATGCGAATCTTCTTTTTTGGCGAAGGTGTAAACCTTGCAGAAATCGATACTTCCAAAGAAGGCAAGATTGAATGGTAAAATGCTCCGTGCGGCGGACTTATGTCGCTAAATGAACTGGAAATCATCGATGAACGATTCGAACATCGGCAGTTGCCCGAATCGCATCTCGAAATGCTCTGGGCCAGAGGTTGGCGTCATTTTGGTTCGCGTTACTTCCGCCATAACTTTTTTGTTCATTCATCAAAATTGTTTTCTGTCAGAGCTCTTCGTCTTCGGGTCGCTGATTTCCGACCAAGCCGAAGCCAAAGGCGCGTTTTAAGAAAAAATGCCGACCTGCGCCTGCGTATCGGAGAAATCAGAACCACTCGCGAGGTTTTTGAAATTTTTGAACGTCATAAGGAACGATTTTCCGAAAATCCCCCGCGCGATATATTCGACGTAATTGCCTCTGCCGAAGAAAGGCATACCGGCCAGACACTTCAGTTTTCGCTTTACCTTTCCGACCGCCTCATTGCCGTAAGTTATCTGGATGTCGCCGGTAAAAGCACAAGCGGATTATATGCTTTTTTCGAACCCACTCAAGCACGCCGCAGTCTCGGTATTTATACAATGCTCAAAGAGATAGAATTCACCCGCGAAAACGGTATGACTTTTTATTATCCGGGATATGTTTTTCGCGAAAGTTCATTCTATGATTATAAGAAGCGGTTTCGCCCGGCCGAAGTTTACGACTGGAACGGAAGTTGGATACCTTACGAACCGGAATATCTCAGCCCCGTAACAATTCGACACGGTTTATTTGCGGACCTTGACCCTGAAAAATACCTCTTTGATCTCGAAGATGTTGGAGAATAGATTCGTATAAATAAATGTGTGAAATTGTACCTGCATCTAGAATAGCGGCGATGAAGAGAGACTCTTGGTCCATTCAATGTATTTTCCTGAATTAAACTTTCGTCCCGTACTTTTACTGTTCATATACCTGATCTTGCCAAACACCGGACGCTCCGGCCACGGACGATCATGCTTGCCAAAACACCATAATATTCCGGCATATGAATTCGGATCGCGTCCGTCCAGACAGTATTTATTATTAAGATGAACAAGGCGTTCGAAAGCTTCCTCATAGGTGCGGGACCAGGCAATCACGTTTTTACCCCAAAGCATTCGTATATAATTGTGCATTCCTCCTGTAACTACCATTTCCCTTTGGGCTGCGTTCCATAATTCATCACCCGTTGCCGCAGATTCGAGTTCCTCCAGAGAATAAACAACCTCACGCCGATCATCTATATGTTCGCGCATTGTCAGGTGTGCCCATTGTACAGGAATAGGATAATAATGAGTAGGTTAATGCGATAAGGTTCGGAAATTCGGAAACGGATATTGAGAGAGTCAATACTATGGTTTGATTGTATCAACATTTGATTCCGGAATTTATCGTGCAAACGAAATTATTTTTTTGTTGTTGGTGGGTTGGGATTTTCGGTCATGTGGTCGAATATCAGTTCTACCAAAGCCAGTGGTTCGGGGTTTAGATCACAAGCATTACATGCTCGGTAATGACGCATCCACAGCATTGCTATTTTTTTAATATTTTCGGGAGGGAGGGAGAGCAGCTCACGGGCGGCTTGTTTGTAGATACCTACACGACGATTTAGCCGCAGGACTTCATCGATGAAAGGTTCGGGAAAGGCGGTGAGCCGGCAGAAAATCTTTTCGTATTGGCTGCGTTCGTATTGGCTGCGATGGAGAGGTTTTTGAATTTTGGGCGGCTCTTTTTTTGAAAGTCCGAGCAGCAGGGGGTAGCGACGGATTTCGGCCTGAGACAGGTTATAAATTTTGATCAATTCGTCTGAAGTTTTGACGGGGTAATCTTTGCGAAACTGATCAAGGTCGAGAGTTTTTGATAGAGTTTCGGGGGTGAGCAATCCGTGATTCCGGGCAACGAGCAGCACTTTAGATTCGCTCCAGCCGGTGACGGATGCGATTTTTTTTACCGGCAGGGTGCCGAAAAATTTACGAACGTAGTTTTTACGATCGGACATACGTTTCATTGAAGTATCAGCAGTCATCTGGTTCTCCGTATTTGAAGCACTCCACTGTGTGGCAAGTTTCGGAAGAAGGGCAGGTCGGGGGTGACGATTTTTTCGTCAACGAAGAAAGCTGACATAAGGGCAGCCGCCGCCAGGTTACCGAGGGTGAGAGGGGTTGAGGCGTGAGAAACGATTCGGTTTACAGCATCATTTGTAAATAGTTTTTCGAGATTGCCGCCGGCGGCTGAAATACGATGTCTGAGGTAATCATCGGCGGTTGATTTTGTTAAGGGTGGCATTTGGATTAGTTGCACACGCTGGCGGATTTCGCGGAAGGCTGCATCGCGGAGACGTGTTTCTGTTAACAATGGTTGTGCGAAAAGGACGACCCCGATTAACCGTGAATGGCGACCATTGGTAAGCTCCCAGAAATTTTTCAAAGAGGAGATTACGGAATCAGATAATCGATGGGCTTCATCGATGACTAATGCGACGGAGACACCGTCTTGTTGGAATTCTGTTAGAACCTGACGGATACGGACAACACGTTGAGTTTTATCCCGAGGCACGGGCTGGCTAAGTGATGAGAGAATCTGAGATGCGATGTTTCCAACGGTAATTTCAGACATATCGAAGAACTCCGGATAGACAATCACGGCTCTGCCTTCATCGCTAAGATTATCCGCGACCAGACGTTTAATTAAAGTTTTGCCGGAGCCTACGTCGCCCACGACAGCTACAAATCTCTGATAAAGAATTGCATCACGAACACGGGCTATGACGGCGGTCAGTTCTTTATTCAAAAAAAGGTCTTCCGCGTCCGGCAGCCGGTTGACATCGAAAGGGTCATATTGAAGTCCGAAATGGCGAAGAGCTTCCGGGGAAATTGAAAAGCGGTCTGCAATCATATCAAATACCTCCTGAAGTGGTTTTAATTTTTCGGCAGCTTCCTGATTGGTGCAGCCGGATGATATAAAGTGGTTAAATAGCCGATCTGCGGCTATCAGACGGAATCGGTCAATTCCTTTTCCGGTTATTTGTCCGTTCAATAATCTATGAGCCGTAGTCTTACTGGTTTTAAGAATTGCTGCGACATTGGAGATGGAAAGATTTTCGGCGGCGGCGATTTTACGAAAGGCTTCGCACCAGGTCATACGATTTTGAGTCTCCTTGTTTGATCGTTGCGGGATTTAAGGGCAGCAATGACTTCCGATTCCAGAAGCCAGCAATCGGCGTTTCGATTTGGGAATATTGAGTCTAGAAATTTTTTTGTTTCATTAATCGAAGTAAATTCTTCAGCGAAGCGGCGGACGGCTTCCCAGAAGGTAAGAGTAGGTTCATGTACGCGGCCGGGTGCGGATCCGACAGCATCTGTGGAAGTAAGGCTGATCCCGGGTTGTGGGAAGTGTATAATATGCCGTTTAAGATCATCATCATCAGGATCGAAATGGCGAATTGGAGGCGGAGAGATTCGGTTTTGTTTTGCCGATTCCCGGGCTTCGGCCCGGAGTTTTTTTATAAGCGTTCGCGGTTTAGTTTCCGGAATTGTTTTAAAATCGCCGGCGATGTCAGGTGTAGCATGAGTTAAAGGAATATCATATTCATTACCATCGGGGCCGATAATGGTAAAAAACATTTGACCATCGGGGATTACCACGCGGATTTTTTGACCAACCCAGGCGGCGAATGGATAGCTATCGGACGTTGGGAGTTGGAGTCTGCGGCCGCGGTGACGGAAGGTGAGATCGCCATATAATTTAAGTAGAAATTCATCAGCCATGAAGACGCCGCGAAGTGAGTCATAGTCAAGGCGGCGTATCAAAGTTCGTTCGGAATGCCATCGATCTATGGGACGCTGTCCTGTTTCAGAATGTGGTCTGTGATTAATAAAGTGGCAGAGATTTGGGGCGAAGTCGTTATTTAAATCGTCGATTGACATTGGGCCGCGTTCGGCGATTCGCAGACCTATAATTTTTTCGAATCGCTCAAAAGTCTGGTGGAGCCGTTCTATCTTACCGGTAGCCCTGGCGTTACCGGGCCGGTGGCATATATGTTGATAGCCACCCTTTGATTTCAGGAGCCGTGCAAGTAGTTGTGTTGTTCTTGCTGTCCGGCCGAATTTGATGATTCCGTCATTATCGGTATAAAGTTGTCTGGGGACGCCAAGTTCGGCATAAGCTTGCAGTAGAAAATCGGTGACGTGCGAGCCATTCGGTTTATGTGCCGCGACGTATCTAACAAAGCACAAGCGTGAAAAATCATCAATCAGGGCCATTCGCCAGACACGGATACGCCTTGGGTCTGAGTTTGGGTGGTTATCGGATACATCGAGTTTTGTAACCTCGACAATTTTTCGGGTTGAAGAGTCGATCCATCTGGTTTTCAAGCCGGAAATATCAAATTGGTAGATTTCTCCCGGAGCGGCGGATTCAAAGCGTCGGTGCGGAGCGGGTATTTTCTGTGATTTACGGTCGAGACCGTGGGCACGCAGGTAACGTCGAAGTGTTGTGAATTCGACAGGAACTTCGAGGCCTCGCTGCCGGGCGAGGCGGATAGCTTCTTCAGGGGAGATATCATATTCAACTATCCAGCCGGCGATGGTACGCAAAACCTGGTGTGTCAATAAATCATGTTTCATTCTGCCACGGTCAGAGCGTTTTTTTCGTGTCGGCCGGAGATCTGTCGTTAAAGCATAGATTCGATGGGTGCTTACACCGTAGCGGACGGCGAGATTACGGACGACTTCCGTTATGTGAGAGGACTCGCCAGCTTCGATCAGAGCGGCCCTTATTTCAGCGATAGATTGTGATCCAAGAATGATTCGCGGCATTAGAACTGACGGAATGCGGCTCTAAATTACAGATTGGCCGGCAGAGTTAATTACTTATAACCTGTATTGGAATAGTTTTGTGTACCATAGTTTTGGCCCGGTTTGAATTCTAGTGATTCGTAAATACTCAAGGCGGCTCGAATTGCTTAAGTTGCTAAATCACGAGTTTTGATCGATCCTGACGAAATGTTCGACCCATTCATTCTCCGGCATCAGATTATCAGGAATTGCGGAGAGGGGAGGTAAGCCGTAAGCGTCACGCAGGCTTGAGTAGGCAGCTGCGACGGCTTCAAAAACTTTCATTGAACGAGATGTGCACACAGTTTTCGGGAGAGAGCGGGCAATTGTCTCAAGACGCTTGAACGATGACAGAAGTTCAGCGAGTGCAATTGAGTGATCGTCGGCGAATGAAGACGCTTTGGCATGATCAGCTTCGGCGTATGCTCGTCGGGCAGTTTCTTCAGCCTGACGCAGGGCACGCTGTTGGCGTTCCAGTTCATTGCTTTTAACTGCGACCGCGTCGGCGAGCGTTGCTATGGTATGCATGATTGCAGTTCGATTGCTGACGGGAATACGCTCATCACCGGAGTCGTGGTGAATTATGATCTCATCTCCGTCAATCTCTACGACTCCGCGAGCAAGTTTTTTACGGCGTGAGATTGGAATGCCCAGGCCGGAAAACAGATCGAATACCTGTTCCCCTTCTCGTTCAAGAAGCTGTTTGCGGTCGTAATATTGGTGAAAGGTCATAGGGCTATATTCGGATTTGTCAAGAAATTCCCGAAGAGAGTTGAATCCCAGAGATTCATAATGTTTTTCGCCGGCAAATCTTTCAAGCGTTCTGATACTTTCAGCTGAGATGGCTGTAGAAATCTTTTCGGCGGCAGAAATTGCACCTGCGACAAAATAAGCACGTCTTGCGGATTCGCTGAAGTGAAATTGAGTAAGTTTGTCAGCGGCTGCGGTGGCGGCCTGCTCTTCCAATTGCTTAACCTGATGTTGCAATGATTTCATAAATTATCCTCGTAGTTATTTCAAGATGCCTGCATCTGCGTGGCGTGCTATTTTCATAGCGAGGCGAATAAGTCTTGGTCCAAGGCTCCACAGACTATCCCTTCGAATAACATAACCACGTGATTCGAGTGTAACAAGCGTGCGATAGACGCTGTCGCGGGTTAAACCCGTGCGGCCCATAATTGTCGGAATAGTGACCGGTTCAAAAGCAATACCCTCAAGAGATTCAATTACAAGCAACGCTTTTACCACTGATTCGATTTCATATCGGGTGGACATCTGCGGAATCCTCTATTCAATTACTTCGGCGTTTAGAATGTCAGATTGTTGCTCCCGGCGTTTTGAGATCATTGCCCGGGAAATTTCGCGATTCATTGAGGCTTTAATTTCGCCTATAATCTTTTTGCATTCATGTTGAATTCTATTAATTTTTTTTTGCAATCTCTGCCGGGCCCGCTGTTCGCCGATTTGAATGCCGCAAAAAAGAGAAATGATTGATGAGGCAAGAATTGTGAGCAGAAAAAGCAAATCCGTGCTATCCATAATTATGCAGCCTCCTTTGGGTCTTTATCTTGTAATTTTGCCCGCATTTGATCGCGGCGGTTCATTGATTTAAGGGCTTCAATAACTGCCGAGCATGCTTTTGCCGTTCGCGGTCTTGGAGAGCCGAACATTCTGCGACACATTCGCTCAAGCCCTTCAGCAGTAATGCCACGGCCGGCTGCAAGCTGATCCATCAGTTTGAGAGATTTTTGTGAAGCCAATGTGATGACGCCATCCCGCTGTTTTCTATAATTAATTGTTCGACGAGGAGTTTCTTTTTCAGAAAACGGCTCGCCGCCAAGTCGGACGATTAATTGATTCGCCTGACTAAATGTAAGGGCGGAGAGGCGTTGTCCATGATTACCGGTAACTTCGGAAGCCAGTAATTCAATTTCCGGTTTTTCCAATCCCCGTCTATTTGCAAGTCCAAAAATAGCCCTTAATTGTTGTGGTGTTTTTTTCATAATTTTCCCATTAGAACCGGCAATACATTCCGGGCAGATGATACGTCGTTTTTTACTTTGAAAAATCCAGCCGTATTCCATCCGGAAAGAAGCAGCATGAGAGCTATCTTTCGAGATTATCAACAACCCTTCGTAACGAGTTTCACAGTCGAAGCATCTGGAAATTACCTGTAAGTGAAATTGCATCAGGCAGCCTTTTTAAATTCAGTGCGTGTCGGTCGGTTAGAGGCCGGACGGTCAATGTGAATCCCATAGTGTGATTCGATTAAATGAGCAAGCCTCGGAAAATAGCGGCGACCGAAAAGAGTATCGCCAAGCATTACGCGAAGGCTGGCAAAGCTCATCTGCGGGTTGTAAATTTCGTGCAGCTCGCGGGCCATTTGCGAGACATTAAGTCTGTTTCGGAATAAAAATGCTTTGACTTGAAAGGGTTTCATCGTTAAAGTTAAGTTTTCAGGTGAAAATAGTTAAAATCCAATCGCAACATTTACGATTGAAAGTTTCAATCTATTCGCAATTTTAGCGATTATAACAATTATGTCAAGCAAAAAATTGCAAAATTCGCAAGATTTCGCAAAACTTGCAAATGAAAAGGACTCTAAAACACAAATAGCGGATGAGAGCGAGGGATTCAGGCAACGTTTAACGACCGCTTTTGGTGGAAAATCGCTCGCTGAAATTGCGAAAATACTAGGAGTTAATTATTCCTCTCTGTGGAATTGGGCAAACCAACGCTCTCAAATTCCAATCGATGTACTATTTAAGATTTCAGAGCTTACCGGTGTTTCGCTTGAGTGGCTTATTTTTGGTGATAAGGCCATGATTTCCGGCAAACCGTCCAAGGATGACATTTATAGTCTTGTAAAGCGGGCAGTACGTGAAGAACTGGTAAAAATGAAACTTTATCCGACTTCTGATTTTGATTTAGAGGAAGCGATTGATCAGGGACTGCCGCCCGGCGAAATCTTAAACCGCTGGTTTGCGTCGGAAGGCATCGAGGATTTAGACATAGGGCTTCTCTTTTTTTACGGCTGGAGCGGTCTGACGAGAGAAAAACAAATCGAGGCTTTACAAGACGCGAAAAAGATACTTGACAAAAAAATAAAAGATCGGAATCGCTAAAATTACAATCATTTCAACTAAAAATTGCATAGTTATAATAATGGAATCTGACAACACGGGATTCGCGGCGATTGTGATAAAAACCGGGAGCGAGGCAAGGGTGAGAATGGATAATAACAAATTATTGACTTTGGTCACGTGCAGCATCAGTCTAATTGCTGTATTTGGCTGCGGTTTTTATAGAAAGCAAAATGTAAATCAGGTTCAGAACGAAACGCCTATTCCAATGGCTAAGGCTTTGGCTACACCAACATCTGATCTTACCGCACAGCAAGTTGAGGAGTGGCTTAAAATCACCCGTAAACCGGATTCGAAAGGTTTCATTATAAGTGCATATGTTTCCGATGAGAGGCCCGATACACTTATTATTACAGTTTCCAATCAATGGCATATTCAGCACAAGCAAGAGCGGCTGCAAGGAGCACAACTTTTTTGGAAAGCATGGGCCATGATACATTCTCCGGGTGAGCCGGATAAATCCCGCATTTCGATTGTCGATGAGCTTGGCAATGAAGTGGGCGGGTCTCGTATGTGGGGCGGGTCGCTAATCTGGGTGCAGGAAGATTAGTCATTACAGGATGGGGAATTCATTACATTTTCGTTTGCGAAACCCACCTTTATTCGAGTTTTATGACGTTCATTGTGATAGATTTACCGCCATCTATTAGTCTTCCGGCGATTGGACTCCCGAATTTTGCGAATCAATTTCTGAAGACTTGATTCCCAGATATACCAATTACCGCGATCACCAATCTGACATCCGTCGAGATATCCGCTTGCCAGCCAATTACGAATGGTAAAATCACAGACCATACTTTCGGAATCGAAATACTGCCCGAGCCTGCGGCGTGCATCAGCGAGTCGCAGCAGGCGATCGTTTTTAATATCCGCTTCACTCGTTTCTTCACTCGTTTCGCGGGATGATTTTAATTCCATTTGACCTCCAATAGCGATTCCGAAATTCGGAATTGCAGTAAAAGTCCCCGAGGCAATAAAATCAATAATTTAGCAAAAGAAGCAGTTGACTCTGTCAACATAGAATTCCGAAATTTCGGAATCGGGTGTTGATAGAGTCAAACATCACTCCTGCATTCTAACCAGCGGCAAACCTGTTTTAAAAAGTGTCACAACCGCTCATAGAGTTTCAGATCGTTTCCATTTATTCGATATGCGATGAAGTATATTCAAAGCAATTTTGACAACTGGTAAAGCGGGTTGCGGCTACTGATTGATAACCTGATCGCGGACATTATTGCACAGGCTTTCGCCGTGCACAAGAGGTCCTGGCGGAGGTAACAGATAATGACGAAACAGGAAGCGGTAGAACTACTCGAACAATGGGCTGACCAAAAAGAGGAGGTGCAGAAGATTAGGGCGAAAATGGAAGCGGCGATTACACCCATACGCAATGAGTTGGAGAGCAAGATAGCAGAAGTCTCAGGCAAATTTGAGTTCAGGATTGCCGATGCGGAGAAACGAGCGGTCGAACTCGAGCATTCCCTCTTGGAGTTCCTTTCCCGCAAAAAACCACCTTTTCAAATCGAAAGTGACCGGGCGATTGCGGCAATTATTGAAAAAATCGGCCGCCGGGTCATTGACGTCAGACAATTTATCCAGATTGCCAGCGACCGCGGAGATGCAATGTATGACGCGCTTACAGTTGGAGTTGCAAAGGCCGAAAGATTACTCGGAGCAGAAACTATTGACCGAATTTCAACAAAATCAACTCACGTTGAAAAAATTGTTAAGTTCAGGAATAGATGAATGTCACGCGTGAAAAATTTTTCAATTGCCTTCGCGAATTATTAGGCGGCCGACTTAATTCAAAACAGGTCGAATCTGCTGAGGCGATACTTCGTGAGTGTGAAAAGCTTACATTACCGGCAAAACAGATTGCATATATATTTGCGACTGCGATTCATGAAACTGCCCGCACGCTAGAACCAATTCGTGAGAGACGGGCTCGCAAAGGCACTTTAATCAGAGCACAACAAGACCGCTATTGGCCGAGTGGATTTTATGGCCGGGGGTTTGTACAGATTACGTGGCGGAGGAATTACGAACTTGTCGGGCAAAAAATCGGCGTTGATTTGGTTGGCAATCCGGACCTTGCTTTAGAGCGGGAGATCGCGGCTAAGATTCTTGTTCAAGGCATGAGTGAGGGATGGTTTACCGGCCGCCGGCTTAATGAATTTATCAATGAGCGGCGGACGGATTATCGAAGTGCGAGAAGAGTTGTAAACGGTCTTGACAGAGCCGACGAGATCGCCGAATTATCTAAGGCGATGGAGCGGTGTATAGAATTACGGCAGCTAAATGCTGTTTCGCCTCCGACAGATGATGCTGCCGTAATTACCGCACCGCCACCGACCGGTTTTTTGAAAAAGCTGAGAAACTCGCTGGGTGCTGCCATTTCTGCTATCGGCGGGATAGCGGGAATCCGCGAGGCAGCGGGGATTCAATTAAGCGACGATGTAATGCGGATACTTGAAGCCGCCATTCCTATGGTGATCACGATCGGGTTTACGGGCCTTGTTATCTGGTATATAGCTGAGAAAATCATTGGCTGGAAAACATTGAAATTGCAGGCAGAGATCGCTGTTAATAGAAAGCTCCGCGACATCGAAATCAAAAAACAATGATTCATTTATTGACTTTTTTACTCTCAATGGCGATCTGGGTATGGCTGCGATACCGGGACCATTCATTATCATTAAAATTCCCTTTTTACGGTTTGGAAGAAGCCAACCCGCTGATGCGTGATAAATATGGATTCTATGTAGGCGGGTTACGCGGCTTGGCACCGGATTTTATTGTCGCTATTTTTTTTATCGCCGGCTTTCTGGTACTTACACAAGAATGGGCCTGGGTCGCCCCGGCGGCGGGATCTGCCGTAAGTTTTTTTGTCATTCAGAGAAATAAAAAATCGATGCGATCACAGCGGACACGTCAGATAGCGACGTTAAAGCAGCTGGCTGCCATCTCCATTGATGAGGAATTTACACTTACGCTGGCAATCACAAGCCGCATAGACCGCCATTGGTTTTCATTGTTTCCCTGGATTGATGAGTCTGCCCAAGGTCCGCTTCTGGATAGCGGAGAAATAGAAAGAGCAGCCCGGGTGCTTTCCAGGAAACTCCATGCTTTAGCAATACAATCGGAATCACAATGGTTTCCGGCTTAATTATTTCGATAGAGATGGATATCTCCCAATGGCTTCAGCCTACTGTAATTATCGGGCTAGCCGGCACTGTCGTCGCATTGATTATAAGAGCCGTCAGGCTGCAAGCTCAGGTTGATAAGGTGGTGGAGGAGTTGCAGAAGCTTTCGACTCTAGTTGCCAAGACGGAGGCGATCTTTTCAAGCCACATTTTAAATTTCGATATACATCATTCGATGCGATTACAGAATGAGATCGAAAAGCGTCATGATGAACGATTCTTACGAATCGAAGGGCGGTTGGCACACCTTGAGAAGAAAATTGATGATTGAAAAAATAATGAAAATATGGAGGGCGATGTCGGTTCGGCTGCGGGTTTCAGTAATCCTCCTCGGTATTGCCGGATTTTTAATCCTGATCGTCGTAACCCGTATAGACAGCTGCCTGCAGCGGCGGCAGGAGCAAAAGATTGAACGCCTTCGGGACGAGATAATTAGACGTGATGTTGAAATCAGGTTATCCGAAAACAGAGTGGAAGAGGCAGTACAGTATGCAAATAAGTCAAATCAAAATGCTGATAACGTGCTTAATCACGACAGCAATTCTCGCAACAGCGATTTTGGCACAGTCCGCAAAAGGTGGTGCAGCGAACATCCGGCCGACTCGAAGTGCAGAAAATGACCTTCGTGATTGTTCCCAAATGCTCGACCAATCGCTTGCAGAAACACGTGTGCTGAAGGAGCAGATTGCAGCACTCGAAAAACTGGCGGCGGCGCAACTGGAGGTTATAGAGAAACTTCGTGAGCAAGCCGGCGAGCAAAAGAAAATGATCGAATTATATGAACGCCGTCGCGGAATGCGGATTTCGTTCTTCTGGGGATTGATCAAGGTTCAAAAGAATTAAAATGGGCAAGCCGGTCAACGCAGAGGAAGTTAAAGCGGCATTTGAGCTCTATCTGCTTCACAATGGCGATCGTTTCGACCTGATCGAGCGGGAGATGCATCGTCGCGGGTGGACATTTTTTAGGAAATCGAAATTGAAATCCCGCGGCTTTGGCGAGAATCGCCGCGAAGGATGGATTGAAAAATTCGGGTGGGAGAATGCCTTAAAATTGAAAGCCGCGGCGGCCGGAACCGTTGCTGCAACATCTGCCGAGTCACTGCTTTTTGAGGTCGAAGCGATCAGAAAGAAGCTTTTCGCTGAAATCGAAGCCCGCGGAATTTCAAGGGCCGGAAAGGATGCGATTTATCAGCACGATAAATACGTTAACCGGTCCATAGAGATACTGGCTCAACTGAAAGAAGCACGCGACAACTATGCAAATTTCCGATATTTTTTGCAGCATTTGCTCGCCGCTGCTCCCCGGATCTCGGCGGAGCTGGCCATTACGCTTCTTGAATGCGAGGACGCATTGATCGATTGGGCGGAATCTGAATTTATGCGAGAAGACGAAGCAATAAACGATGAGACCGGCTACGATAGATGATCACCGACAAGCGGTTCGTGCGATGTTTACGCGGCTGCGTAGAAACGTCGGAGAGCGTGATACAGACTTTCCGCAATGGCTCGAGAGTATCACCCCGCAATGGACCTGGAACTGGCAACACCAACTTTATCTTTATTCTGCTCTGCAACGCGTAACAGACGGGACGACAAAGCGGCTAATGATCTTTATGCCGCCGAGACACTCAAAAACGGAGACTGTTACTGTTCGCTACTCGGCCTATCGTCTTGAGAGAGATCCAAAATTACGCATTATTCTGGGCTGCTATAATCAAAAAATCGCCAATAAATTTTCCCGGAAAACACGTCGAATCTGTTCACACCGTATTCGCCTTGCTGCCGAACGACGGGCTGTGGAGGAATGGGAAACGGCAGTCGGCGGCGGATTCCGGGCTGTCGGTGTCGGAGCTGGCATTACAGGATTCGGGGCTGACTTAATCATGATAGATGACCCGATAAAATCCCGCGAAGAAGCTGAATCAGAAACCTATCGCGATCGAGTCTGGGAATGGTTCAATGATGATCTTTATACGCGGCTTGAACCCGGTGCATCAATAATTTTAACGCAGACACGATGGCATGACGATGATTTGGCCGGTCGTCTGATTCGTGAAATGAGTCAGGGCAAAGAACAATGGGAGATTATTTCCCTGCCGGCAGTTGCGGAGGAGAATGACCCGCTTGGTCGTAAGATTGGTGAGCCTTTATGTCCCGATCGCTTTGGATCGGACGATCTCGCACGTATTCGCGAGCGGCTCGGAGCATATTCATTTGCCGCATTGTATCAACAGCGTCCTATTCCGGCCGAAGGAGCTCTATTTCGCCGCGAATGGTTTGGTAATGGAATTATAATCGATGCCGCTCCTGATGGACTCCGATGGGCTCGAGGATACGATTTGGCCGTATCTACAAAAACATCGGCTGACTATACGGCATCTTTTCGCTGTGCATTTGGTCGTGACGGTATATTGTATATCTCGGACGGATTTCGCAGACGCGTCGAGTATCCGGAACAGAGGCGATATGTTATTCAACGAATGGTTAATGAGCACAATACGATTCACGGTATTGAAGCTGCATTGCACGGGCAGGCTCTCGTACAGGATTTAAGACGTGTTCCCGCCGTCCGGCACATACCTTTGCGGGCTGTCCGGATGGAAGCAGATAAATACACGCGGGCACTCGCCTGGGCAAACCTTGCCGAAGAAGGAAAGATCAGACTGATACGCGGACCCTGGATAGAACAATTCATCGATGAGGTATGCCGCTTCACCGGGCGTGGAGATACACATGATGATCAGGTTGATGCAGTTAGCCTTGCCGTAAAATTGTTGTCTGCGAATAATCGCCGCCTGATCACTTTTTAGAGGCTTGTGGCACCAGAGATAGCCACAGGAGCAATTGGAACGATTTGGAACGGGTTTCTGCTTAAAATGGAGGTAAATCTATGTCACAGTCACAGGAGATATTAACAACAGCCATCGCTCGCATCATAGAGCAGCAGAACAAATGCAACCGATTTCGAAACTACTACCGAGGCAGCCATGATCTGGCATTTGCAACCGAAAAGTTCGTGAATGCTTTTGGTCAACTATTCCGGGAATTTTCGCTAAATATCTGCCCGGCAATTATCGATGCGGTTGCAGACAAAATGGAAGTGACAGGCTGGAGTCTGGAAAGCGATGGCAATGCTGCAGAAATCGCAGCAAAAACATGGGAAATCTGGGTACGCTCGAAGATGCCCGTGCGTGCGGGCGAGATGCACAAAGAAGCCTTAACCTGCGGCGATACTTATGTCATAGTCTGGCCGTCCAAAGATGGCAAGGCAACTCTATATCCTCAGCCGGCAGATCTTTGCACGGTTGAATATGATCCTGAATCGCCGGGTGTGATCGTTTGGGCCTTTAAGGCATGGTACGGACTTGATAAATTTTGGAGGGCCGGCATCTATTATCCTGACAGGGTAGAAATATATCAGATCCGCAAAAATTCCAAGCAACAGCCCGTTACTTTAAATCTCGAAGCCTCCAAATTAGATCTAATCGAAGTAGTAGAACATGATTATGGAATAGTTCCCGTCTTTCATTTTGCAAACAATGCCGATCTCGGCCGAAACGGGATAAGCGAGCTGGCTAACGCCATTCCCTTGCAAGATGCGTTGAATAAAACAGTTCTCGACATGCTTGTTGCGATGGAATTTGCGGCATACAGGCAGAGGTGGGCTGCCGGTATCGAAATTGAATATGACGATGAAGGCAAGCCAATACCACCCTTTAAGGCCGGTATTGAAAGACTCTGGATATCTCCATCACCTGAGGCAAAATTCGGTGATTTTGAACAAACAGATCTAAGTCAGTTTCTTGAGGTCAAGAACGGGTTTCGTGTAGATCTGGCAACGGTCACCGGCACACCGATGCATTATCTGATGCTACAATCCGCTTCCCCGTCACCGCAAAGTGGCATTAGCGTCGAAAAGCTGGAATCGCGGTTTCTTTCCCGCGTCCGCGATCGGCAGAACTCATTTGGCCAGGTATGGGCCGATGCGATGGCCTTAGCATTGAAAATAGATAAAGTCGTAAACCGTCAGGTAACATTAATGACACAATGGGCAGATGCATCTCCTTTAAGTGAATCTGAGCGGCTGGAAAATCTTTTACGCAAACGTGATCTTGGAATAAGCGAACGACAGTTACTTATTGAAGCAGGTTATGGTGAGGCAGATATCGACAGAATATTAAAGGAAAGAGAAGATGAGCGTATGGCCACGGCCCGCGTTGTTGCAGCCGGCGGGGAGTTTACATAGTTGATTTATGCCGTCAGAAATTGACAGATTAATTCGCGAGTATCGCCGTCGCATTGCGGCGAGCGAAGCTGAAGCCATAAACGAACTCTTGGAAGAATATGAGAGGCTGCGTCAACGTTTATTAGCAGAAGTAAGGAAGTTGGAAACTGAAATTGAAGCTGCACGTCAATCAGGAAAACCAATTTCAAAGGCAACAATTAATCGTGACCGCCGCTTGCGGCAACTTCTTGATGCGATAGACCGTGAGATTCGCCGATTCGGGAGGCAGGCTGCCTCAATTATCGAGTCAAGGCAACGAGAAGCCGTTACGATTGCAGCAAGCGAATCACGCAGGCTTGTACAGATTCGCGGCGGTGAGGCCGAAAGTATCGGGTCGTTTTTTCCCGGCCGGGCCTTTGAAACGAGTGTGGGAATGCTGGGCGATGGTTCCCCGTTACTGGATTATTTCAATGAGACACTTTCCCCTGCCGTTTCCGCAAAGATCCGCGAAGTATTGTTGGACGGAATTGCGAGAGGCTTGAATTCCCGCGACATTGGGCGGGCAATAATGAAAGCGGGTGATATTACAAAACGTCGTGCAATGACTACGGCCAGAACCGAGATCGGACGGGCAAACCGCGAGGCGGCTCGCTCGATTTATATAGAAAGTGAAATAGTTGAGGCGTGGGAATGGGTCGCATCTAAAAGCCCCCGAACTTGTCCGGCCTGCCTTGCTCTTGACGGGACAATATTCAAAGTTACAATACCTTTCCCACAGCATCATAATTGCCGCTGTACTATCATCCCGGTCATAGAAGGGATTGGCCGCCTGCGGCGGACACTGGGGCGGGAATGGCTGGCCAGTCAGCCGAAGGAGATACAGGAGCAGGTGCTCGGCAAATCCGGAGCGGAAGCTTATCAAAGCGGCGATGTTAAACTCGACGACTTTGTCGGCTGGGCAAACGACGCAAGGTTTGGAAAGCGTGTTTATACCCGGCCGATCGGTACAATCTTCATTTCCGGCCCACCACGTACGGGCCGGGAATGAATCGCAATTCTGGCAATTAACCATATTCTCCACAACCTGCCTTAATTAAAATGCTCAATATGAGCGATCCGCAAAATCCGATTGAACCAAGTGAGTCGAAGCAACAGAAGAAAGATGCCGGAGCAGAGCCTGCAAAAAGTGCACCTGATAAACAAGAACCCAAAGCGGAGAAAACATATACCGAGGAGGAGCTAAACCGTCGGCTGGAACGCGAAAAAAAATTATGGGAAAAACAGTTGAAAGAAGCCGAGGAAAAGGCCCGACTGAGCGAGGCCGAAAGGTTGCAACGCGAAGCCGATGAACTTCGTCAGACCATTCGTCTTCGTGATGCCCGAGATCTTTTAACCTCTGAGCTTGCTAAAATCGGTGCCAAATCGCCGCAATTACTATTTGCAGCCATAGAACGCCAGATCGAATTTGACGAAGCCAATAAGGTTAAAAACCTTACCGAATTAATCGAGCAGCTGAAAGAGGGCTATCCGGAACAATTCACAATCGCTGCCGGTTCGCAGCCTAAGCCCTCAGTCGGGGCCGGTCAGCAAGGCCATAGATCGACCCTGACGATTGAGCAGCTGCAACGGATGCGACCCGACGAAATCAAGCACCTGCCTTGGGAACAGGTCAAACAAGTATTGGAAGAGGCCGCCAGAAACGGCCGATAGATTAATTAGCCCGCAGAGCGGGCGACCCCTGACACATGTATGGCACTCAATTTCATTCCGGCAGTGTGGTCTGCAAGGATTCTACAGGCTCTTGACAAAGCTCTCGTCTATGGGCAGATTGACGTGGTCAATCGCGACTATGAAGGTGAAATTCGCGAAGCCGGGAATACAGTCAAGATCGCTTCGATCGGGAATATTACGGTAAACGACTATATTCGCGATACAGACATAGGCGACCCGCAGATTTTATCCGACAGCGACCAGATGCTCGTCATCGACCAGCAGAAATACTTCAATTTCTACGTTGACAGTATCGACAGGGCTCAGACAAATATCAACATAATGGACGAGGCAATGAGGCGTGCCGCTTATGCATTGCGTGATCAAGCTGATCAGTATGTAGCGTCTTTGATGGATGCTGCAGTGCCGACCGCGAATAAAATCGGTTCATCAACAACTCCGGTAGTTCCCACGGCAACTTCTGCCTATGAATATTTGGTGGATTTGTCAACGCTGCTCGATGAAGCCAATGTACCGACTGAGGGACGTTGGTGTGTCGTGCCCCCGTGGTTTCACGGACTGATGCTCAAAGATCCGCGATTCGTTGCGGCTGGGTCAATGCAAACCGACCAGCGAATAGCCAATGGTGAAGTTGGTGAAGCAGCGGGATTTCGAATTCTGAAATCGAATAATGTACCGAATCTTACCGGGACAAAATACAGAATCATTGCCGGTCATCCGATTGCAACGAGTTATGCGGAGCAGATCCTGGACGTTCAGAACTACAAACCTGAGAAACGGTTCGGCGATGCAGTAAAGGGATTACACGTTTATGGTGCGAAGGTAGTGCAGCCGAACGCCCTCGCCGAGATCATCGCTAATAAAAGCTAATGGATAATCTATGACCAGTATTAAAACCTACAGACGTGACGACGGCGACATTTATGAAGCGGTATGCGATTCGGTAATGGACAAGGTGCTGTCCGCAGACAAACGGTTTACACTAGCCGGCAACTTATGGAATACACCAGAAGAGAGCCCTCAAACCGAGCAGGCTCTCACCGTCGAGGAGGGGCTGCTTCCGGCAGCCCCTGTTAAAAAACGTCGGGCTAATAAAAAGCGGGACATTAATTAATGGAGGCCATTGATCACCTCAAATTAATGACGGCATGGCAGTCTTCCCCGCAACTTAGCGAGGCAGAGCTCGAGGCACTCCTCGCTAAGTTTTCGCTTATGGATGCTGCCGGACGGCCACCGACAGCCTCGGGTTGGACGCCGACTTACAATCTCCGGGCTGCGGCCCGTGAAGCCTGGCGATGGAAGGCGGCCCGTGCCGCCGAACTCATCAGCACAGACCTCGATGGTGACAGAATGTCAGCCGATCAACTCTTTCGACATTGCACCGTTATGGTTCACCTTTATAGCGGGTCGGTTTCTGCATTGATATCAGGAAACAATGATAGAAAACCTTCGTAAAGCCGCATTCAATCGACACCGTGACCGGCTTTTCGGCAAGGGAGCTGCATTACACATACTCGCCTCGACGCCTGAAACCGGCGAGACCGTCATCGCATCAGTTAGTGACGGTTGGACAGGGCAAAGGACACAGAGCATTTCAGATGAGCGGACTATGCGGGCAGAAAGCGGATTGTGGCAATTTCAAATCGCAGAACAACCGGGAATCGGCTCTCTAATGAACTCCGCAGTCGCGATTGTTGCCGCCGGGAGGCGTTGGAGGATCAAAAAAACAGAAAAACCGGTCGGAGCCTCGGCTGTTTGGAAGATTAGAGCAGAAATTCAAAATGATACGGATTAACGTAGAAGACAGGACTCCGGAACTTATTGCGGCGACCTGCCGGGCCATGAGCCGCTGGGTGAAAGCATCTGCTTTGATGTTTGAAAGTCGGATAAAATCTAAAATGGCCGAACCAAAATCAGGCAGAAGATATCAACGTGGAAAGGAGGCTGTCCACATTGCCTCGTCACCCGGCGAAGCTCCTGCAACCGATACGGGAACATTAACCGGCTCAATAATGACCGGGTTTTTATCTTCATTGGAAGCCATTGTCGGGACTCCGGTGGAATACGCACTTTATCTTGAATCAGGAACCCGCAACATGTCGCCGCGTCCTGCCTGGCAAATTACAGCTGAGGAATTAATACCAGATCTCACTAAACTTCTTGAAGACGAACTTAAGGGGAAATGAGGGAGACCAATTCAAATGAGGCTGCGATAGAACGAATGTGTACAAGCAAGCGGGCTTTTGCAACGCAGGTATATGCCAAAATGTTCGCGGCCAATGTGATTGGTCGCGATATGCACGTTTATCGTTGCAGAATCTGCTATGAATGGCATTTAAGTACAAAAAATAATGACAGCAGATCAGCAAATACGCACCGCGATTCGCGATATCCTGGCGATTGATTATCCGAATGCGCGTATATGGCCATTTCTTTCGCTTGGCCATGATTTACAGGATTGGCCTGCAATGTTTCGGACAGCAAGCGGTGACATTCATGGCTATACAATCTTTCGCCGCCGGGCAACTGCAGTCTGGCATGGATCGGGCGGTCGTGACAAACGCCGTTTTGAATATGCGATTTGGGCATTCTATCAGTGGCGGCCGGGCAAAATCGGTGATAATTCCGATGATGAATTTTCGGCCATTTTGGAAACTAATTACCTGGCGATTAAGACTGCTCCGAGACTTGGGCTGGATAATGTGGTGGAAGAGCATAATCTTCTACAAATTGATTCAATATCAACTCTATTGTGTGGAGAGGAAACGCTGCACATAGCGACGGCAAGCCTCAGTGTAACCGTCTGCTGTTAAGTATGAATGATTATGAGATTACGTGACTCGCAATCCTGGATTTCGAAAACACTGGAAGGGACTTATAACACGGCACCGGCCGGCGGCTCGAATTATATTTTCGTCCCAACGACCAATCCTTTCTTTGCCCTACCTTCCGTTGAGAAGGTGTCTGATGCCGGAAGGATCGGAAGAAATGCCGCCTCTCATCTTTGTAATACCTACTGGAGCCATTTTCAAATGCAGGTACAGGACGACGTCGAGACAGGAGTTCCTGCACATATCTTTGCCAGGGCATTGGGCGGAAGTGTAACCGACACACTTGCGAGCCCGGGAGTATATGACCACACCTTTGCGATGCTGAATCCACAAATAGGCGTCAATCTACCAAGTTTCGGCACGGCCGTACAACTCGGTGATGCATCTTTTCTCTTCCATGGTTGTCGCGTGGACAAGTTGAAGATATCTCAGCAAAACAATGATCGCGTTGTTTATGAAGCTGACGTCATCGGAAGCGGTAAATTCACAAACCCACATGGCCTGACATCGTTACCGGGTCTCGCTCCGGTGCCATGTATGGATGGTTTTCGCACGAACGTTTCTTACACTGATGATTCATCCACACAAATTGATCTCGGCTCGATAGGCAAATTGATCGAATGGTCAGTCGAACTGAATAATAATCTTAAGCAGAATCGCCGCCGCGTGGGTGATCCGATACAAACTGCAGGTTCCGGAGCCGCCGCTCACGTTCGTAGTTTACCGCTCGGACAAGATCGGTCGATAGCGATTCAATTAAAAATGGATTATGTCGATCTTACCGAGTGGAATACATTTATCGCCAATAAACAGTATACAAATCTAAAATTTAAAATTTCAGGTCCGCTCATTGACGGCACCAATCGCCATGAATTTGAAATCATTATTCCTCAATTCACTTTTGAAACTGTGCAGCCTGACGATGATGATGGCGATGCCGCCATCACTGTCAATATTGTAGCTTTTGAAGATTCGGTAACTAAAGGTCCGATTACGGGGCGTGTTCGCAACGACCAGGCTACATTGGTCTAGGAGGAGGTAATATGTCGAAAATAAAGAATGTTAAGCCCGACGAAATCACTACTCATAATAATGATAAGGCAAGAGAGTTTTTCGAGCATGAAAAGGCCGCTTATATCAAACGCACGGGTGAAATCGTCTGGGCCGAATATCGACCGACGAAGGAACCGAAGCCAAATTTAATCAATAAGGAGACCCGGGACGATGACAATTAAAATCGACGGATACTTTCCGCTCGACTGGCTTGATATGGAAATCAAGCTCGGGCGATTCAAGCATCTTGTCCGCCGGCCGACGCCGCAGGAAATTTTTGAAAGGGAGAACCGCGTTTCAATTGAGATTGAGATAGACAGTGATGGAAGTTACTGTCTGCCTGACCCATCAGCAGACGAGGAGGCGAACACATGGCTTTATGACCAGATCGTCCTTAAGACCGAAGGGTATAATGAAAGCAATAATATCCCTGCCTTCCATAAATCAGCAGTCATTCAAGCGATTTATCGCCGGGATTATTTTCCCGCGGAGGAAAACTCGCCGTGGGACGAGCAAATCGCAATCATTGAAGAGTTTACAGATGGCAGTGCGGTAAGACATATATTTCGGCAGCCTACAGAAAACGAACTGCGGCAATACCGGAGAAAAATGCAATCGGGCTCATTGAAGCCCGGAAAGCGTGGGCGGCAGACATTTAGAATGCAGCCAACTCTGAGGTCAGCGGCCGATTTTTATGATATGTGGCTGATAAAGATTGAAAACGCAACGGTCAGCGGTAATTCGTATGACGATAATCGCCGGCCGGAATTTCTGCAGTTTATTGACCCTTTGGCAAAAAGAGCTGCAGTGCAAAGCTTTGCAAATCTGATTTTAGCGGCACTGCAGGACTAAATGAAGCTCTCGCCGATTGGTGGCAGGTATATATTACCACAGTATTGGAGACAGAAGGCGAGAGCTGCCCGGGTGAAGTTTCATGCAAACAGAGACCAGGATGGCCGCTGAATCGGTATAAAGATGAGCCGGTGGCTAATGTATGCAGCGGCTGCCGGTTGCGTTTCACTAAGATTGAATCGGCACCGGACTATTTACAGGTTTATATATCGCGAGCGGCGGAGCTCGACGAAATAAAACGTGCCGGAGGTACTTTCTCATACCCTGAAGCCCTGGAACCATCCGAATGGGTAATACTGACGGCGTTGGAACGGGGGCGTAATCGGGCAGAAGCCGAGCGTACAAAGGCCGAACGACGTAAACAGCGTAAACGCTAATGGCAGACCTCATAGTTAAAGTCGAGTTCAACACAAAAGACGTCAAACGCGGTGGAGATGCCATCAGACAAGAGGTTGCCGGCATCAGCAATCAGGCAAATCGAGCGGGACAGCAAATCAGGTCTGCAATGTCATTTGATTTCCCGGCGATTAGAAAACGCCTCAGCGAAATAGGAGATCAGATTCGCAGATTTGGCGACACGGCCTCTGCTGCCGGCCGCTCACTGACGCAAGCCGTCACATTGCCACTCACAGGACTGGGCACAATAGCAGTCAAGTCTGCGATGGAAATAGATGCTGCCCGAACAAAAATTGCAGCCCTGGTGGGTGGTGCTGAAAAAGCAAATATAAAAATGCGAGAGCTTTCTAATCTCGCAGACCGTTCTGTAGGAGTTACGCGTAAGGCGGCGTTTGAAACCTTTGCACAATTAAAAGGGATTGGTGACATTTCGGACGAGGCGATAAATAAAGTCATCGGCTCTCTTGGCCGGCTTAACGCGGCTTTCCAGATCGAGGATTTAGCCGGTTTTCAGCGAAATTTAATTCAGCTTTTTACCCAGGGATTTGAAATTCAGGACATTAAAGAGGCACTTGGACGCGTACCGATCTTCCGGCAAATTTTAAAATCAGCCTTTGGTACTGACGACCCGCAGGCACTTCGAGATCTGGTAAGATCGGGAAAGCTAACGATAGATCAATATTTATCAAGCATATCAAAAGCGATAGATGGCGATCCGCGAATTTCCGGCATTGAAGAGAACTTAAAGACACGACTGACTAAAGCATTCGAAAGGTTAATGCAGGCATTGGAACCGCTCGGAATTCAAATTCTGAATATATTAGTCCCGGTTTTTGCTACCCTTGAACCTTTGATCACCAGAATCAGTAATCAATTTGCCTCATTGAGCCCGACAATGCAATTGTTAATTATTGCGATTGGTGGCCTCGCCGCCGCCGCAGGGCCGGTTCTGGTTGTGTTTGGGGGACTTGTTTCGGCAATTGGTGCGATTGTTGCCGCCGGACCTGTTATTGGAATTGTCGCTGCCGCTTTTGCGGGACTGGCAATTCAGCTTGCACCATTTATAGCAGTTGCAGCAGGATGGGCGGTAGCGATTCAAAATAATTTCGCAGGAACGCGTGACTTTGTGCTTGGCGTTAAATCATTAATTGAAAATGCATTAAGCGGAATTTCTGAGGAAATCAATTTATTTTTAAGTGATCTCAAGAATGATTTTGACAAATTCTGGGCTGAAAATGGTGAGGACATCAAACAGGCACTTGCAACCATTGAAGACCTGATCCGTCAAGGCCTCCAAATGGTTTTACAATTCTGGAAGGAAAACGGGGAAGAAATAAAACAAGCCGTTATAGCAGTCTGGGAGTTTATCAAGCCTTTTGTAAAAAATAGTCTTGACGGACTGCTCGGCACAATCAAACTTGCCGCCGCATTAATTAATGGCGATTGGTCGAAAGCCTGGCAAGCTTTCAAGCAAATCGTCTCGGATAGTTTTGCAAATATTGTCATCGCAGTCGAAGGTTCCGTAAAAGTCATCATAGCGGCGATAGAGTCGATATTTAACTTTTTTGCTCCACTTACTGATCTTGCGGCCAGGGCAGGACAGAATGTGGGTAGAGCGATAGCAGACGGAATTATAAATGGATTGCTTGCCAGTAGAGCCAGAATTTCAGAGACAGCAAATCAAATCGCAGCTGCGATTCCGCAAGCCTTAAAGATAGTTCTCGGAATCAGGTCACCATCTCGTGTAGCAGCCGAGATCGGGAGACAGGTTATTGACGGGTTGGCACAGGGAATTGTCGAGAGGCAACCGGCAGCAATGATAACGGTTAAGCAAGTCGGGGTTGGACTTATCGATACGATTCGAAATCTTTTTATCAAAGGCGGCAGTTTGGGAGATCTGGCAAAAAATGTAATTGATGCAATGTCACAGGGACGTGATGGATTGAAATCTATATTTCGTGATATTGCAGGAAACTGGAGACAAATGATAAATCAAATGGCTTCAGACTGGATCAACAGAATGCTTAATCGCATACTCAATCCTTTGGGCAATGCAGGAGCCGGGACATCAGCAACACCCCCGACTACCTTCCCTGCAATAAACGGAACAGCATCAGCCGGCATGCGAAATCCAGCAGGCTCACTGCAGCTGCCGGCAAGGGGTGTCAGCGGAGTGATCGCCGGGATTGGAAGCATCGGTGTTATTGCCGGCGGATTAATCGGCGGCCGGGTCGGCGGCATAATACAAAATATCGCCGGCGGGGCATTGACCGGGTTGATGTTAGGGGCCAAGATCGGAGCGATCGGCGGCCCGCTCGGTGCTGCAATCGGAGCAGGGGCAGGGGCTTTACTAAGTCTTTTTGGAGGGGCATTCTCCAACCCGAAACGTAAGCGTGATAAAACGGAAAAGATACCGGCTTTACAGCGTGGATTTACAGATGCCTTACAGATTCTCCGCGATCTTGTTCGTGACGTACGTTCGCTACAGGTCGATCCTGATCAGGCAATAGCAAAAGCATTAGAACTCAGAGGGCAGATAGCATCAGGCTTTGGCCTTCAATTCGAGTCTAAAAAATATTCCCGCCAGGCAGCAGCAATGATTGCCGCAAAGCTGGCTGAGGCCGACACATTGATTGCTGAGATACGTTCTGCGGCCGAGGTCGCCCGAGCCGCTCGCGAGAGAACAAGGAGAATATTACCCGAGTTTGCCGGCGGCGTTTATATGTCCCGTGAGTTTACTGCTGCTTTCCGACGATGGAATGGTAAGCTGCCTGGGCTTTGGACGGGTCGCGATACCATTCCTGCCATGCTCTCGCCCGGCGAGATGGTTTTAAACCCGGTTCAGCAGGCCCGAATACGTGCAGCGGCGGGGGACGATGTTTTTGCATCCGCAGGAATTCCCGGCTATGCAGCAGGAGGTATTGTCACTACAACTCCCGCACCGGTTAACCTGACTTTGGTGTTTGAGCATTCAATAGACGCTGATGGGATGGTGCGTACCACGCTTAAAAATTCGCCCGAAGTGGCGAGACAGTTGCGTATATCGATTGAAGATTTGGCTGCTAATGACCGATTAAGGCAGAGAAGAAGGGGGGCTTGAATGCCACGGATAGTTTCGTCAGAGCTGCAGAATCTACTCGCTAAACCGGTGATATGGACACAGACCACTTTGGATTTAGCTCCGCCTTCGATGTCGCCGATTTATATTGCCACCGCCGCATTTACTGTTGATGGTAAAAACTATATTCCACATATTATAAGCTCTGGTGAAATTCAGATGACGATCGCGGCCGGCACAAACATGGTGAGAATGGAGCTGCAGAACGCCGATTTGCAATGGGGATTTGCCGCCGAAAGTGAATCACTTGCCAATATTCCCGCAACAGTCGGCAGGGCATTCAAAGACTACATTGGCGGAAATATAATCTGGCAACCACTTTTTGCCGGCATTGCAAACGCCGTCGAATTTGACGAAGAGAAAGTTGTCTTGGAAATCGTCAATGATTTGACTGCCGCCGGTTATGTCGTCGCACAATGGTCATTGTCTGATCATTGTCAATATAAGTTTAAACAACCGGACACTTGCGGATATAACGGAAGTCTGGAAAGCTGCAATCTTAGACGACTCTCACTGGATGGTTGTCTGGGGCGTAACAACGAACATCACTTTGGCGGTATGGAATTTCCGGATCCGCAAATTCCGGAACCGCCAACCGGCGGAATAGACTTTCCAGGCGGAGGCGGTCCCCCAAGCTGCCCCCGCGATGACCAATGGGTTTTAGTTGACAATGACGGTGTCATACTGCCGCAACGGGCTAACACCTTAAAAAGAGGCGACAAGCTATGGGATCCGCGGCGGGATGAATCGAATGAAATAGAATCGGTTTCAATTTGTGATGCCGAAATCTGGGCTGTGGAAACATATGGCGGCTCGCTTATATTTTCGAGCGGCTCTCACCCATTGATTCAATCCATGGCTGATCACAGAGGACGGCCGGTTCGCGGAATGAACCGCGGCGACTATGTAATGGTTTATAAACAAGACGGACTTTGGATAGAGCCGCTGCGAAGCGTGCGTAACACAGGTAAGATTGGACGGGTCGTTAAGATTGAATTGATTGGCGGGCATATATACGCAGCCGGACATAACGGCATGATTCTTTCACACAACTCAAAACCTATTGAAGATCAATTCTAATGGGACTTGTTAATCATTTAAAAGGGGGAGTGGGTAACGGCAAATTTCATGCACTCGCTTACGGACTGCACGTTGCGAGCGGGCATCTGGCTAAGAGCCTCGTCACCGGGTCACCACCAAATCATCAAATCACCTTGCAGCAGATGCTTGGGCGAGGCCAATGGGACGGGATCGAAGCACTCTGGTATAACGGGATAGAAATCACCCCCGCAAATTATAAATTCTATCCCGGAGCCGAATCCTCAGGCATGTCAGATACAACCCAAGGGCGGGATAACATCTTTGATACTGATGTCCCTCACAGTGGCATCGCATGGGTCCGGGCAACTCTTCCTGCAGGCGTCGGCGATGCTGATAACAAGAACAATCCGCCGACGGGTCTTGTAGGTAAATTCCGTACGACAAAATTACAAGATTATACATCAAGCGGTAGTCCGATCGCTTCGCCTGTATTTTCTGCAAACCCGGCATTAGAGGTTGCTGATTTGATCCTACGTATAGGTGGCCGTCCGATTTCAAGAATAGATTGGGGAGCCTGGGTAGAGTGGAGGGACTTCTGTGATGAAACAATCAATTATGATTACACCTCCATTCCTAATTTCACCGGTTTCGGATTGCAGGCAAAATATTATAACGGCACGTCATTCAACACACTCGTGACGACACGCATTGATCCTTACGTAGAGTTCGCCTCATCATCAGGCAGCCCGGGCATCGGAATTGATTCTGATAACTTTTCGGCTCGATTCGAAGGTAAAATCAAGCCGCTCTATAGTGAGACCTATACATTCTATTTAACACATACACACGGGGCCCGACTTTGGGTTAATAATCTTTTGACACCTCTGATTGATCAATGGTCAGGCAGCGGAACGCATTCTGCTACAATAGCTCTAACGGCGGGTCAATTTTATGACATAAAAGTTGAGTGGCAGCATACTACCGGCACAGCTGAACTGAGACTCGAATGGCAATCGGCTACTCAGGCTCGCGAAGTCGTCAGTCATCGTTGTTTATATCCGCTAACAGTTGCACGTAAACGATACGAAACACACCCTTTCTTTCAAGGCCCTACGCGGCTAGATGATGCAGTTCGGACGATACTGACCCTTTCCAACTCAACATTTCAGGAGCGTAACGGAAAATTACGCTTCTTTGCTTACGAACAAATAACATCGCCTGTACGCACTCTCGATTTAGAAGCTGTCATAGATAACTCACTCAGAATCACCCGTCGCGACGTTACACAACTTAGAAATGTATGGACGGCTTCATTTCGTGACATCGATAGCCAATACCTCGAAGTTCCAATAGATTCGTTGAAGATAGAGGACGAAGAACTAATAGCCAAAGCAGGACGAAGAATCGACGGCGAACCTCTGGAAATGTACAATATGACACCACATCAGGCCTACCGCGTGCTCGACACGGTTAGAAGGCTGCAATCAGATAGTCGACTCATTGCCGAGATGGAAGCTGCGGCAAATACATTTGAAATTCTGCCGGGAGATGCCATTAGGCTCGACGTCCCATTACTTGCAGGAGCACGAAATATGCTTGTAATTGAAGCAAATGATCAGTCGTCAGAATCAACAGCGGACACCAGACGATTTACTTTGATTGATTGGAAACTACACAACATCAGCTCTTGAATTAAAGTATGAACGATTGGAGTCAAACAGGATGGATTCCAAAGGGCGGGCTCATTTGCTGGAATTCGGCAGAAGCTTCTGCAACCGGCCGTATCGTCCCGGATCTCTCAGGTAACGGCAGAACCCTCGACGCCGGACCAGCAAATCCACCTGCACTGCAGGCAAATATATTAAACGGATTGCCAGCGATTTATTTTAACGGCTCAAGCAATGAGCCGTTAAAATATACCGGAACAGTAAACGTCAAACATGTATTTATTATAGCCTCATACGAAATCGCTTCTTTTTCCAACTATGCCGGCCTGATCGGTGGTATTAGCACAAACGACATCCTCGTCGGCTTCAACGGACTTGCACAATGGTTTGACTATTCAGGCGTCCACGGAGCATATGATTACAGACTTGCGGATGTAAATTATGCCGAATCTGCCGCTTTAGCCCCTATGAACGGCCAACATAGAGTCATCGAATACTCCAACACAGCGGGTCTAACCATGAGCGGACTTCAGATCGGACAGCAAAAAACTTTTACCGACCGGAGATGGCGAGGATGGTACTTCGAATCATTAATCTATGACCGTATCCTGACAGAGCAGGAACGCCGCATGCTCTATGAATATTTTTCCGCAAAATATTTTTTGTGGCCTAAAATTACAAATGGGATTACCGGCCCCGACGTATTTCCCTTTCAAGCTGACTGGCCTCAACGAAAATCATATGACCGCTCTGTCATACTGACAACAACCATAAGTGGAAAGCAATTCGCACGGTCGAAGTCTGAACCCCGCTATATAATCAACGCACAATTCAGCGATCGAAATGCTGCAGAAATAACAGCAGCAGCAGCCTTCTGGGCAACCCACTACCCCTCTACTCAATGCGTATATCGAGATGAGTCAACCACCCCAGCCACCGATAGAATTGTACACCTCTCCGGCAATATTACATTCGACTCCTCAACCTACCACTCCACCTCTTACTCGCTCGAATTTATCGAAAATTTATAGTAAATTAAAACGACTTAGGTTGTATGTCATTTGACAGAGCCAATAGACAACCATTGACTCTGTCAATACTCAATTCCGGAATTTATCGTGCAAAATCACCACCAATTATCGCGTTTGCTCGCACATTCGGGCAGGGCCTCAAGAGAATCATACTTCTGATTATGGCGCGTCATATTAAATGAAAGTTCACGGCGGACAATCAGTTCCTCGAGATATGCATCTTTGGATTCCTGCGGCGCATCGGCTTTATAAACCTCTAGAGCCACCTCGAGCGAAGAAATATAACCGAAATGAAGATAGGCCGAGAGCCGCGAGGAGCCATCACGTTCCGGCTTGTTACGTGCCGCTGCATAATCAGGGAGTATTTCATTTATGAATTTGGACAGGCGTTCAAGCGCTGCCTTTCGACCGCCGCGATAGATAGGAGAAGGCTTTACTGAATGATCTATATCGCAGCGAGCAACTAAATCCGCAATATTGTGATTATTTACTTCGGTCTCGGGACAATCGACGTCAATATTCAGAGAGTCTGCCTCTACTACTTCTTCTTCGAATGATTTCAAATAATCCGGTAGAAGCCGGGCGATCTTTGGACGTATGGTATAGGCTGCATACTCTTCTTTGGGAAATTTCGACATTGGGATTACACCGCAGGAGTCTACTATCTGAACAGGAATTTCTGCACGCAGCCCGATTCGGCGGTTATGTTCGGGAATTATAAAACACGGAAAATCATCGGTAACCATTAACGCGGCATTCTTTGCCAGGCCGGCTACCGTTTGCCTCGGCGAATCGCCGTCACTTTGAAGATAGAAAATATACCGGATGCCGCGACGGGCAAAAGCTGATTTCTTTTCCGCAACGCCTTCCAGAATAAAAGTGTGCAGCCGATCATTTGCCCACGGGTAGTAATATTTCAAACCTTCATAAACAACCAATGGCAGATGGAGTTCATTGGCTTTGCGAATTGCCCATTTAAGAGCATGATTATATTCCGTACGTTTGAACATCTGCATCCAGTAAAGTACGTATTTACCGCGCTTGTTTAAGTGCTTTTCGTTTAACTGGACGACTCTTTCGTTGATGCGCATAGTTGTTTATTATAGATTCGGTTGCCGCCCGTGGCGCAAATCATGTAAATACAGGCTACTATGATGCAAAATTTTAAGCGACCGATATTTTTATTCGTCTCTTTGCACAATTTGGTTTTGGCATTGACGGCAACTATTTTTCTCAGCGTCTTTGCTTACGGACAAAATTATATTTCGTTATTCGACGGCATAGAATATGCAGCGGTCGAATACAGCATAAAAGGCGATCCGGTGAAAATTTACTTGCTGCGTTTGGACCCGGCTAAGGTTCGACTTGACGTTGTGCATGCCATGGATTCGGCAATTGGATTGGAGAAAACATCATCGTTGGCGCGCCGTCATGGAGCAATAGCAGCGATAAACGGCGGTTTTTTCCGGAATGATGAAAGCATCTGGGCAGGTGAGGCATCAGGCGTATTGATTATTAACAACAGATTGCTAAGCGAAAGTAACAACAACCGAACTGCTCTTTTCATAGATAATCCCGGTAAAATTACAAACATTGAATTCGCCCCCATCACAATCGGAAGTTGTTTCAAAATCGCAGATCTTGAGCTGAATTTTACAGGTATAAACCGCGAGCGTAACGATAACGACCTGATAGAATACACACCGGAATTTGGAAGAAGCACTTTGACCCTTGGTCGAGGTCTTGAGGTAATAGTAAAAAGAAACAAGATAGTGGCGATTTCCGAAGAATCAGGTTCTAACATCATTCCACAGGATGGGATCGTCATTTCCGCAACAGGTGAATACGCCGGGCGGCTGAAGCGTCTTGCGCGAATCGGCCGGAAAATAGAACGATGTGTTTACATAATACATCAGGTCGGCAATGACTTTTTGTCGTCTGATAGCGTAAGAACGGGTAAAGCTTTTTCCAGAGCCGAGGATATAACAGGCGGAGTGTCGGAGTTGCTGCGTAATGGCAGAATACACCTTACCTGGAAGGAGGAAAAAGCGGCTCAGTCTTTTGCTGAAAACCGCCACCCGCGCACAGCGATAGCAAAATTTCCCGATGGTAGAATTCTTCTTGCAGCGGTTGATGGACGAAGACCCGGACAAAGTGTGGGAATGACTTTGCAGGAACTTGCCGAATATCTTCTTTCAATCGGAGTGTCTGATGCAATGAATCTTGACGGCGGCGGATCAACTACAATGTACCTTGACGGACGAGTTGTTAATAATCCTTCAGATGCCAAAGGCGAGCGACGCGTCGGCGATGCAATAATCGTAACGCTGCGAAGTTCGCAAAAGCAATCAACAAAAAAATAACCGCCGCATAGGATTTTTTTTGCGCAAATTACAACTCAATTAGAGTAAAATAATTCCGGTTGAAAAATATTTTCTTTGAAAGTGTAAAATCCACTTGAAAAAAAATTTAAAAAAAATTGCCTGCGCATAGCTTTTTTGTTAACAATCTCTTGACGTTTTATGCTAAATTTAGTGCGGTAGTTTTTTAACACCACAACATATATGGAGGATCCTAATGGCAGCAACTAAAACAACTGCAAAGAAAACAACAACGAAGAAGGCAGCACCGGCGAAGAAAGCCGCACCTGCTAAGAAGGCAGCTCCGGCAAAGAAAGCCGCGACAGCTAAGAAGGCAGCTCCGGCGAAGAAAGCCGCACCTGCTAAGAAGGCAGCACCGGCGAAGAAAGCCGCACCTGCTAAGAAGGCAGCACCGGCAAAGAAAGCTACGGCTGCAAAGAAACCGGCAGCAAAGAAGTAACTCATCTCTTTGCTTTCTCCTTTCAATCGTAAAGGCCCGACGTTTTCGCCGGGCCTTTACGGTTTTAAGGATTTGACTGCGTTTTTTAAAACTGCAATTTCAAATCTCCATCTTCGGCAATTACTTGTACTTCGCCACCCTTAGCGAGACTTCCGAAAAGAATCGCTTCCGCCAGCTGACGCTTGATCTTTTCATTGATCAGCCGTGACATCGGGCGTGCGCCGTAACGCGGATCGAATCCTTTTTCTGCCAGCCAACGGCGGGCTTCTTCCGTAAGATTCACTTTTACATTCCTTTCCTTTAGTTGAGAATTTAGTTCGCCAATGAATTTGTCAACGATCAGTTCAATAACCGGCATATCCAGCGGCCGAAAAGCAATCCAGGCATCCAGACGATTGAGAAATTCCGGATTAAAAGTACGTTCGATGGCTCCGCGTGCATTCCCCTTGGTTTCAGAGCTATTGCGAAATCCGACGCCGCCGGAAGAAAGTTCTCTTGCACCGGCATTGGTTGTCATTATCAAAATGATATTTCTGAAATCTGCTTTCTTGCCATTGTTATCGGTCAGCGTTGCCGTGTCCATTACCTGCAGCAATAGATTAAATAGGTTGGGATGTGCTTTTTCTATTTCATCGAGCACCAGAACGGCATGCGGAGTCCTTAGAATGGCTTCCGTCAGCAACCCGCCCTGATCAAAACCTACATAACCGGGTGGCGATCCGATCAGCCTTGATACCGTGTGCGGCTCCGAATATTCGCTCATATCGAAACGAATAAATTCGATGCCCAGAGTTTCGGCGATTTGCCTTGCCAGTTCCGTTTTTCCGACGCCTGTTGGGCCCGAAAAAAGAAATACGCCGATCGGACGTAGAGGTTGGCCAAGACCTGCGCGCGAGACACGAATAGCTTCGACAACTCGGGAAATAGCTTCATCCTGGCCGTAAATTACACGACGCAGGTCATCGTCCAGAGTTTTCAGTTTTTCTTTCTCATCAGAAACCACACTTTTCGGTGGAATCTTTGCCATACGTGCGACTGTGGCTTCAATCATTTTTGCCGATATTCTTTTCGGCCTGTTAGATTTCGGTGCAAGTTTCGCTGCTGCCCCTACTTCGTCAATAACATCTATTGCCTTGTCGGGTAAAAATCTGTCATTGATATATTTGCCGGCCAGTTCAGCGGCTGCACGCAGGGCTTCGTCTGTGTATGTAACCGAATGATGTGTTTCGTAAAAGCGTTTTAAGCCTTGAAGTATTTTGACGGTTTCATCAATCGTTGGCTCGCGCACTTCGATTTTCTGAAAACGGCGTGCCAGTGCCTTATCAGTTTCGAATGCTGCTTTGTATTCTGTAAAAGTAGTCGCTCCGATACAGCGGATTTCGCCATTTGCCAAAACCGGCTTCAGAATATTAGCGGCATCAAGCGTTACGCCTCTTGCCGCTCCGGTCCCGACGACGGTGTGAATTTCGTCAATGAATAAAATCGCGTTTTCCTGACTCTTGATTTCTTTTATGAGTTCGGTCAATCGTTCTTCAAAATCGCCACGATAACGTGTGCCGGCGATTATCATTCCCATGTTAAGAGCATAAATCTTGGCATTTTTCAGCGGCTCCGGCACGTTGCCTTCACTTATTCTCAGCGCAAGCCCTTCCGCAATCGCAGTTTTTCCTACTCCCGATTCGCCTACGTACATTGGATTATTTTTTTTCCTGCGGCAGAGGACGTGCATTGTCCTTTCGATCTCGGCCTCCCGCCCGACGATTGGATCAATCTGTCCTTTGCGGGCTTTTTCTACAAGTTCCACGGTAAATTGTTCGAGGATGGTCTCGGGCACGGTTTGGCGGCCGGCTTCTTCTTCATAGACAAAGTTTTGCTGTGTACCTGAGGCTGAAGTCAACCTGCGCCGCCTTGTATCGTCCGGCCAATTGATTTTGTTTTCACCGGTTGTGATTCCATGTGCAATTACGTTCTTCAGATCAAGACGTGAGATATGAAATCTTCGTGCAAGGTAACGAATGTCCGGATCGTCTGATTCGAACAACGCAATCAGAAGATTAGTTACGTGCGCCTGACTCTTTCCGCTGGAACTTGCCTGGCTGATTGCCCGATTAAGAGCCTCCTGCACGGAATCGCTCAATTCCGGAAGCTGGCCGGCCGGCAACCCGTCGTCAAATGTAATGCTCAACCTGTTTTGAAGCACGCTTTTGAGTGAATCCGTCGAAGCTCCTATTTTACGCAAAATGTCCGAGCATTCCGGATCTTGCAAAAGCGAGTAAAGAAGATGTGCCAGCGTTACATATTCATGACGCGATTCATATGCGATTTCGATTGCACGATTTATGGAATCCTGTAGCTCGCTAGTCAACATAAAATTATTTTACCATTTTCTGTAAAGCAAATAATAAAAATTGCTCTTTTGCATTAAACAACCTGCGCGGAAAATATTTGTTTGCAGTCAATTGCATTTCAGATATCAGGGATCTCGATACTCGCCTTCTTTCAAGATTGCTGGCATTATATCAAGGTAAATAAAGATTCGTTTTCTCTCATATAAATAAAAGATTTTGTTGAAGTTGCATCGGATTGCTTCAAGGTCTGCATTGCTGACATCAACTTAGTTTTGATTAAGGAGAAAGGGTTAATATGTTTGAGCGATGTTTAAGAAAGAGCTGCGGCATAGCAATTGTTTTACTCAGCGTATTGACGCTTTACGCGCAAACAAAATATTTTCCGCCGGCCGGAAATTGGGAACGCAGAGATCCGCAACAACTGAATATAGATGACAATTCTCTCAAACGGGCAATTGCTTTCGCCATCGCAAATGAATCCAAAACGCCGCGCAATCTGGAATTGGCGCATTTTCAAACCTTTGGCCGCGAACCGTTTGGCGAACCGGTCGGTCCATTTCGTGAGCGTGGACCCGCAAGCGGCTTGATAATAAAATCCGGCTACATTGTTGCCGAATGGGGCGAACCTGCCCGCATTGATATGGCATTCAGCGTAACGAAGAGTTTCCTCTCCGCAACGGCAGCAGTAGCATTGGACAAAAAATTGATCAGAAGTTTTGAAGACCGCATAACGGATTATTGGACACCGACATTGGTTTACGAGCCCGGAAGAAGATTCGATCGCGGAGAGAATTTTGGACGCCCGACATTTCTTGAACCGTTTGAATCTGAAAATAACAAGAGAATTACCTGGGAACACCTCCTAAGACAGACAAGCGATTGGGAAGGAACGCTTTGGGGAAAACCGGATTGGGCAGATCGGCCCGACAGAGATGTATCTGCATGGCTTTCAAGACAACGCAACGAACCGGGCACAGCCTATGAATATAACGACGTTCGCGTAAATCTGCTTGCTCTTTGTTTGCTCAATGTATGGCGGCGGCCGCTTCCGGAAGTGCTGAAAAAATTTGTAATGGATGAAATAGGGGCTTCTGATACATGGCGTTGGTTTGGTTATGAAAATTCCTATGTGGTAATAGACGGTAATATAGTCCAATCCGTAAGCGGAGGCGGACATTGGGGCGGCGGTATTTTTATAAACTCTTATGATATGGGGCGGTTTGGTTTGCTTACTCTCCGCAATGGAACTTGGAATAGTAAACAGATTCTGCCTGCCGATTTTATTGCCCGGGCAAAAACGCCGACCGTTTCGCAGCCAACTTATGGTTTTATGAACTGGTTTTTGAATACCGACCGCAAACTTTTTCCGTCAGCTCCGGCAAAGGCATTTGCACATATCGGAAACGGAACGAATCTTATATATGTTGACCCGGACAATGACCTGGTCGCTGTCGTACGGTGGATTGAAAACGGTAAAATTGATGAATTTCTTGGCTTGTTGACGGTTGCCGTCTCCGGCAGCAAGCCGAAAATGTAATTAACATTGCGTTGCATGTGGCTCGTAAATCGCCTGAATAGGGAACATTTAGACCGGCAGCGTCGTAACACAAATTTTGATATGGCGAAAAAATACGATACAAATCCGCTGGATCCTGAATTCCCGGAAAAAGCGGCTGAAAATGCTTTCGTCCCTGCATCGGAATCTCCTTTTCGGACGGCCGAGTATCCAATAAACACTGCTCCGCCTAGTGTTACCGAAGATGAAACCCGCCGTTTCGCCGATTTTGACGTTCCTGCATATGGCGGGTATCAGACATCGGCATTGCCTGAAACTGTTACCGCACCCACAACTTTCTCCGATCTCGGCAGAGCCTCCGACAGAAAAGTTGCCAAAACTGGCGTTCCTGAAAAATGGCTGATAGGACTTCCCTATCTTCCCTTTTCCATAGGCCTGGTCGCCGGACTTATCCAACTACTGGTTATTCCTAAAGAAGAGACCAAAGTTCGGTTTCATGCCGCACAGGGTCTTGCCGCACACATCGCGATTCTTGTCATAACCGCAATACTTGGTGGAGCCGGACGCATCGCGGACTTCGCCTCTGTCGGACGATCAATTTTCGTCGCTGTTACAACGATAATGCTGATAATTTTTGCCGTGAAAGCCTGGAGCGGCAAACCCGTCCACATAGAAACGGTCGAAGACCTTACAAACTGGTTCGAGGAAAAAATAGGACCAATCAAATCCTAGACACCTGAGAGCCATCGCTTTGTCCGGTCTGATCAATCCAGAAGATTGCGCCCTTTTGTTTCTGTAACTATCGGAAGGAGCAAAACGCCGATTAGCGGTACCGCACCTACCCAAAACAATACGTTCATTGCACTATCAAGTGCATTAACACCGGCCGCAGCTATACTTCCAACAAGAAAAGGCCCGCCCGCAGCAATTATGCGCCCAACATTGTAAGTAAAACCCGCTCCGGTTCCACGCAATCTGGTCGGAAACAATTCCGGTAAATAATAGGTAAAACTGCCAAAGACTCCGAAAACCGTCAGGCCAATTGGAAAATAAAAATAAAGGCGTGTATGCGGCTCCATCTCAAGCCCGAATGCCGCCATTATGGATGCGGCCGAAGCAAGAAAATAAATCAGAAACATCTTTTTCCGTCCAAGTGTTTTGGCCGCAGGTATAGTCAGAAGCGTCCCTATCAGACCGCCCAGGTTGAAACTGTTAGTAGCAGTTTTAATCCACGATTGGCCCATTGATTCTGTCGCCGCCGCATCCAGTCCTAGCAGTGCGGCTTCGCGTGCCGCAAGCCCTTTCGATACTACCGGAATAAAAGCGTTGCAGCTCCACCACATAATCAGTGCCGTTACAGCCATAGCCAATCCACCAAGCGTGACCCTCCGGTATTGTGGTGTAAAAAGTTCGCGTATCTTGGCCCGACTTCCATTGGCGATGTGTTTCCAACGTTCGGGCTCTTTGACAAATAAACGAACAAGAAATGCAACCGCAGCCGGTATCAAACCGAATAAAAATACATAACGCCACGAAACTGTCGGATCCGGGAAATATACGGTGGTAACCTGAAACGTAACAAAAGTCGCCAGAAAAAGCCCCATTGGCGCTGAGGTGTAAAGAAGTGCCCCGGCCTCAACGCGTCTGTTTTCCGGTACAACCTCCGCCACCATCGCAGCACCGGCCGCCCATTCACCTCCGATCCCGAGGCTTGCGATTATCCTGCACAAAAGAAGCACCCAAATATTCGGAGCAAATGCGCAGGCGGCCGTCCCCAGCGAATAAAGCAACATCGTAAGCATCAATGTGCGTGTCCGGCCAATTGCGTCCGCTATCTTACCGAATAAAATCCCGCCTATAGCCCATCCGATAAGCAGAACCGAGGTCAGAATGCCCGTCCATTCCAGAGTTGCCGCTTTTGCTTCTGCAGAACCCAGAGGCAGGCCAAGCAGCGTGGGTACACAATTTGGCGCAACATAGTTAAACAGCAGCCCGTCGAATACATCAAACCCCCAGCCGAGCCATGCCGCAAAAATCACCAGCCATTGATATCCGTTCATATCCAGAACGAACTTGTTTCTTAGCATATCTACAGGTTTACAAAACAAGCTTTGAGGCGAAATAAATTTAAGCGAAACCTGTCATTGCAGGCAAGTCAACGGAAACAAAATGGGAATTAAAAGAATATTCGTCTTGACATTTATCGTGATAACGATTATTGTCAAAACAAATACGTATTATGCCGTCGCTTTTAGAGGAGTTAAAACAGAATAAGCCTTTCAGGGATTTACATGAGGAGGCATTTCTTTCGATTCTGGTAACTGCAGAGAGGCTAAAAACTGCTTCGGCAGTAGTTTTTAAAAGCAGCGATTTGACACACACACAATACAACGCACTGAGAATTCTGCGAGGCGCCGGCGACATGGGATTGACCTGCGGCGAAATCAGCGAGCGGATGATTACGCGGGATTCTGACATAACACGAATGCTTGACCGGCTGGAATCCCGCCAACTTATCAGACGCGAACGCCGTGATGCTGACAGGCGAATCGTTCGGGCATTCATAACTGCAAAAGGACTGGAACTGCTTGCTGAAATCGAAGAGCCGCTTACCGGATGGCAGACCGCAAAACTCGCCGGACTCGACGACCCCGAGTTGCGGACATTGATAGCTCTTTTGGAAAAAGTGAGAAATTCAATAATCGGATCTGACTAAGGAGAATAGCAATGGAAAAAATTAAGATACTTGGAATTGCCGGAAGTCTTCGCAAAGGTTCCTACAATCGGCTTGTATTAAATGCCGCCAGGGAACTTGCACCGGCGGACGCTGAAATAGAAATTTACGATATTTCCGAAATACCGCCTTTTAATCAGGACCTCGAAGCCGATCCGCCGGAGGTTGTAAAGGATTTCAAGAATAAGATTCTTTCCGCAGACGCAATCCTTTTTGTAACACCGGAATATAACTATTCGATTCCGGGAGTTTTGAAAAATGCCATTGACTGGGCGTCGCGGCCATACGGCGCAAGTGCCTGGGAAGGCAAACCGGCCGCAATCATGGGAGCGTCTATGGGGAATATAGCGACGGCCCGGGCACAGTATGATCTTCGTAAAATCATGGTTTTCCTGGATATGCATCCGCTAAACAAACCGGAAATAATGATTGGCAATGCTCATGAGAAATTCGATGATAAGGGAAATTTAAAGGATGATATCACCCGGCAGCTGATAACCAGACAACTTGAGGCTCTGACCAAATGGGCACGACATGTCAATCAGTTCAAATAAAAAAGGGCGGAAAGTTCCGCCCTTAACTAACTGAACTTTCTGGTAGTTAGTTAATTGTCTGATCTATAGTCTGAATAACGGGTGGTGAGCTTTTCGTTTTTATCGTCAGACCGGCCGGAAACGGTTCAGTTGACAGAGAATTGAGCCCGAATTTTTCAAGTTCTGCCAGTTGTTCATTCGTTATTCCTTTTTTAGCAAGCAGAATCACCAACTTTATCGGCTCGGTTGATACCGGCTTTGGTGTCATTGTCCTGTGGTCAGCGGCCGTGTGCCCGATGTGCTTGATGCAGGAAAAACCGCAGCAAAACGCTTTGTCGTTGCAGAAATTACAGCAACCGAGCGGTTCCCAGCCGGCTGGTCTGTCGGCACAATTATTTACCGAACAATCCACCGAGCACTTGTAATCATTACAATTTGGCCTGGCGTTTATCCCGGTATTTCCTTTTGTCGTAACCACCAGAATAGAAGCGGTCTCACCGGGCTGACTCGTGCGTGCCCATTCCATCAACTTTCTGCCGAAGAGGCTTTCCATCGGGCCGTTATTTTGATTATTTTCCGGATTAGCTTTACGTGCAGCGTCTGCTTTTGTTAGCTTTGCGCCGTTGGCAATGGCATCCACCAGCGGTTTGATTTCATTTTTGAAAGCCTCGGCGTCCGCCTGATTATAATTTCCGGGATAAACAATTAGTACGCGAATATCTTTTTTTTCGATTCCTCGGGCAGTTTCGCCTTGGGCAAAGACACCGGCCGAACCGGCCAAAACCAAAAGGAAAAGTGAAAGAAAATCAATCAATTTTTTCTTCAACATAGGCCTCTCAATTCCTGAATTTATTTGGATTTCACAGTTTGATTACAGTTACGGACCAATCTGTTTGGATTGGCGTAACTATCTGTGGCTATTGATGTTAACAAAAAGTATCGGGTTGCCCCAAGGGACAGTTCGGGCGGGACATATTTCTTCACTAAAAAAGCGTTTAGTCAGAAACTTTGGTTTAACGGCCTGTCTTATTCCTTAATCGCCGCAGCCAATAGGAGATATTCAGATATACACCTGAAACCGCTGAAAGAGCCGCCAGCGCGGAAAATAAAAGCAAAAGTGTTATTTGCCACTTCCCGGCAAAAAAGTAAAAGTGTGCCTCCCGAAAAAATCTGGTTTTCAACGAAGGCGGCGGAGAGAATCGTGCTTCACCCGTTTCAGCATCTATGAAAATCGAATCGGCTCCCAGACCTCCGATTGCCTGATAAACCGCTCTTCCGTCGCGCATGAGCAACGTCAGAGCCGTCGTCGGCAGGCGTTTTCCTGCCAGTTGATTAGCTTTTTCTGCAGCAGCATCAGGCGTAATCTTCACCCGATCAAAAGCGATGGTTTCTACGCTCCCGCCTTCGATCGTGTTTGGGAGCGCATACATAAATCCGCTGACAGCCCATAGGAAAACCGGTATTGCGGCTGCCGCACCTAAATAAAGATGTAAACGATGAAAAAATTTATGCATAAATTGTTTTCGTCCGGCCTCTGGCCTTGTTCGCCCGATTACAAGAGCGGTCGGATTATGTTAATCTCGATTTTTATCGTATCTTAAATTTTATGAGCAACAGACCGACAGTAACCGAAATCTTCAATCGAGCTCTTGAAATCCGTGCGGCCGCACCCGCAGCCGGTTATGATGAAATTCGCCGTCGTCTTCTTGACGAATTCGGCTCCCGCCCGCTTCCTGAAACTGCTTATTTGACTATTCCGGAGTATGACAACGTCGTCCCGGAAGAAGATTGGACTGCCGGGCTTCCGATAGTCCTGCGTGGCATACAAAATAATGACTGGAACGATGTCGTTGACGGCATAATCATCAGCCTCGAGCAAATCGAAAATTATCCTAAGGAATCACTTCGTGAAGACGATCCGCGGAAACAATGGCATAATCGCGACCGCGGCATCGAAGAGGCTGAGGCAAAAGTAATTGAAAAATGGATGCCCGATGACCTCATGAAACTCGCACGACGTAATACAGGTTCGCGATAGTTTCTTTTCCTTTCCTCAGGATTCATTTCCTATCATTATCCCGAAACCGTCAACGGCTTCCAGGATTTCGCAAGGTGCCTGCCCTTTGGTCAGCGCCGTAAAATCCGCATTGTCCCATTCGGGATAAAAATGCGTCAACATCGCACGCTTCGGCTCTGCTATTCGAAACATCTCCATTGCTTCCGATAGTTCGAGATGCTGAATAACCGGCTTTTCGCGGATAAATGAACATTCCGTTATGAAAAGATCGCAGCCGCCGGCAAACCGCGCAACCGCCGGGGAAAATCCCGTATCGGAGGTAAAAACCAGACTCGCACCTTCGGATGATTCGAGCCTGATTGCAAGGCTCTCTGCCGTATGCGGTGTAGAAATAGTATTGGCCTTCAAGCCCGGCAATATTTCAAATTCATCTTTTACTTCAATTATTTCGACCGGATATGGCTGCTTTAGCAGCCCGTAATCATAGGCCGCATCAAAATGCCCGAGAATTTCCCTTAATCCCGGCGGGCCGAAGATTCTTTGCGGTTTTCTACGCGATTGAGTTTCCGGTGCGTACTTTGTCGAAAAGAGCAGCGGTGCCAGGCCGCCGATATGATCGAGGTGAAAATGAGAAATCCAAATTGCGTCAAGCTCAGCCCAATTGTGCCCGTCCGCCGCGAGACGATAAATTGCCGATGGCGCGCAATCCAGCAAAAGCAAACCGGCTCCGCACTCTACCAGATATGCTGAACTGGTACGAAACGGATGCGGAACGCTGGAGCCTGAACCTATTACAGAAAGTCGCATTACTCTCCCAGCATATCAAAAAGCATAATCCCGAGGCCAAATTACTCTTTTTGCTTAATCTTCGGACATTATTTGCCCGGGATAAAAATGCATGCGTGTGCCCTGATATGCTAGATTCGGTAATTGTATGGATAGCGTTGATGTACTTGCGATTTTCGCACACCCGGACGATATGGAACTTTCCGTCGGCGGAACTATTTTAAAGCTGAAGCGATTGGGTTACCGGACAGCCGCACTCGACGTTACACGCGGCGAAATGGGCACACGCGGCACGCCTGAAATACGATCTGCAGAGGCCGCACGCGCCGCCGAAATTCTACGTCTGGACCTGCGGGACAATCTGGAATTGCCCGACGGAAGAATATTTCCGGACGACCACTCCCGTAAAATGCTGGTCCGAAAATTGAGACAACTTAAACCGAAACTCATCCTTACACATCAACCCGCAGATCCGCATCCCGACCATGACCACATTTCAACGCTTGTTCGCGAATCCGCACGCCTTGCCTCAATGGCAAATTATGATGTCGAATCCGGCTATGCCCGCATAAACGTGCCGCGCATTGCTCATAACATCTTTTCAGCCCGCGTTTATCCTTCGTTCGTTGTTGATATTTCTGAGGAACTTGAAGCCAAAATGCAGGCCATAAGGGCACACTCTTCCCAGTTCTTTCGTGTCGGACCCGATGAGCCGCAAACCCGTCTGACCGAAAAGGGCTTTCTTGAACAAATCGAAAATCGCTCGCGCTATTTCGGCTCCCTGATCGGAGTCGCCGCAGGTGAACCGTTCTTTGTCCGCGAAGTACTGAATATTGATGATCCGCTGCTTTTATTAACGCGGCCGTCGAATTTATATTCCTGATTTTGAGAAAAAACCGACCCCGACAAATAAAATGCGGGCAAATAAAGTGGCAGTTATCCCGTTGCTTACAATTGAATTCTGTCGGCCGTATCCGGCAGGTAATTTTCGAAGGTAGTTTTTGTTGTTATCTGGAGCCGCCCGTCGGACTTGAACCGACGACCTTTCGATTACGAATCGAATGCTCTACCAACTGAGCTAGGGCGGCCTTTGTGTCGTTTGATGGCCGAATTTCAAAATATAAGTCTGCGGTTGGCCGATGTCAAGTAATGGTTTTCCGAAACCTATGTCAGGTACATTTCAGGACTTGTGAATGAAAATATCTTTACAATTTTTGTTTTATTTGCTGTAATATTTGTTTTATGAAACAAGATTCCGCTTTTGTCCGCCGTTTACGCGAAATTTTTGACGGTGCGTCTATGGCGGAGATTGCCCGTCGGCTTGAGCTGCCGCATGCTACCATCAGGAATTATTTCGGCGGACGGCTGCCCTCGTCCGATGTTTTGATACGAATAGCCGAAACTACCGGCGTTTCAATCAATTGGCTTTTGACCGGCAAAGGTCCGGTTTACTTATCCGAGGCGAAAGAAATTGACATCGATTCTTTGATTGACCGCAAGATAGAAGAAGCGATTGGCCGGCGGCTCTCTGCAGTCGGCGAAGTAAAAACACCCGCCTCAAATGCGGTAAATGAGGAAAGCCCGGATCAATTTGATGTTGAAGCCGCTTTGGAAAACTTCCGTGACCCAAATCGGATAATGAGCGAATGGTTCAGGTTCGAAGGCCGCAAATATCCCAAAGATTTTGGAGTAGTTTTCTTTGCCGGATGGGAAAGTTACACCGAACGGGAAAAACTTGACGCCATTCGTGATGCCAAAAAAGTTCTTGACCGCAATCTTTTGCATGGCGGTAAATGACCCGGATTTATTCTCCGAAAACGATTACAAAATCGTTTATTACCCATCTGTGTCATCTGTGTTACAATACACCGTTTATGAAACTCGCCCTGGACAAAATCTCCCGCATGATTCCTGATTGGAACCGACGGGCATTGACTGAAAAGGATTTTTACGATCTCTGCGGACATTTTGGTATTAAGGTTGATGAATCGCCCCTGCGCACGGACGGATTCTATTTCGAAGCATGCGGTCGGCACGTTATTGCCATCAACAGCGGCCTCGCACATCCCCGCAAACTGTTCGTCATGTTTCATGAACTTGGCCATTTTCTGCTCCATACACCGCGAAACGTTACGGCAGTAAGCTGGCACGCTGTCGGCCGGCATGACAAAAAGGAAAAGGAAGCTGACGCATTTGCGCTCTGTGCAATCTGGCCGAAAACTGCCGTTCAGGAAATTTCACAAATCGATTTCAGCGGCGATGATGAATCTGCGGCCGGGATCTTCGCAGCCCGCATCCGGCTGCTAAAACGCTTTGGCTATTGAACCCAAGGACAGGTAAAAAACTATTCAGCCGAAAGTCAATTTTTTCTCTTTTCCCGGAGCAGTATATTGATTTTTATGCTAATCTTTTGCAGACCGATAGTATCCGCATCGGTATATTTTACTTTTGGAGTCGAGGAAACAAAGGAATGCCTGGAAAATTCGAAATCAAAACTGCAAAAAACGGAAAGGTACATTTCAATCTGAAAGCATCAAACGGACAGGTCATACTTTCGAGCGAGACCTATGACTCGCGCAAATCTGCGGAAAACGGAATCGAGTCCGTACGCAAAAATTCACAGGTAGATGCTCGCTTTGAACGAAAAACCGCAAAGGATGGCTCCGCTTATTTTGTCTTGAAAGCGGCAAATGGCGAACCCATCGGGAAAAGCGAGATGTATAAATCGGTTCGTTCAATGGAAAACGGGATCGCATCCGTAAAGAAACACGCGCCGGACGCCGTAGTTGCGGATGCGAAATAGTCCGGATGGAAACCATCTGCCTTTTAATGCCTGCAAGCCCTGATGTTCCTGTCGGGGCTTTGTTTTTGTTTCTCCGCATAGTTAAAATCCTTAATTTGTACATTTTGTACATAAAGAAACAGTATGTCACAGCAAACTAAATCCCGTGTCCGCACAGGCATCGAGGTTCTGCTCGATAGCCGCACCGAAATTCTCCGCGGGCTTCGTACGGCACTCGTCTGCAATCAGGCGAGCGTCCTTTCTGACCTCAGCCATGCGGCCGACCGTTTTTTTGAACACGATGACATAAACCTTACGGCAATCTTCGGTCCCCAGCACGGAATCCGTGGCGACGTGCAGGACAACATGATTGAGACCGAACATACGATTGATGCACGGACAGGTTTGCCTGTTTTTTCTCTTTACAGCGAAACGCGCGAACCAACCGCCGCTATGCTGGCCAATGTGGATGCGATCGTTTTTGATCTTCAGGATGTCGGCTGCCGCATCTACACATTTATTTACACAATGGCAAATTGCATGCGGGCGGCCAAGGCATTCGGCAAAAAAATGATAGTCTGCGACCGTCCGAACCCGATCGGCGGTATCGCCATCGAAGGAAACATAACCGAAGACGCCTTCAAATCTTTCGTCGGCCAGTTCGAGATCCCGACACGTCACGGTATGACGACGGGCGAACTCGCTCTGATGTTCAATGATTTCTTCGGCATCGGCTGCGATCTCGAAGTTATTGCAATGGACGGATGGCGCCGCGAAATGTGGTTTGAGGAAACGGGATTGCCGTGGGTTTTGCCTTCGCCGAATATGCCGACGGTCGAAACTGCCGTTGTTTTTCCTGCTACTGTCCATTTCGAGGGAACAGAGCTCAGCGAAGGACGCGGTACGACCAAGCCTTTCGAGATCAACGGAGCGCCGTTTATTGATCCTTACGAGTGGAAAGATGCGCTCGATGCATTTGGATTCCGGGGCGTCGTTTTCCGTCCGACTTACTTCAGGCCGACGTTTCAAAAATATGCCGGCCGGACCTGCGGCGGCGTCCAGCTCCATATTACCGATCGCAATTCTTTCAGTCCGGTCGAGGTCGGCATCGCAATGGTCAAATCTGCATTCGACCTCTACGGCGAACATTTCCGGTGGAAGCAGGGTGCCTACGAATACGTCTTTGACAAAAATCCTTTCGACGTTGTCTGCGGCAGCGACCGGATCCGGAAACAGATCGAAGCAGGTGTCCCGCTTTCGGAAATAACGGCGGAATGGGAAATCGGTCTGAAACGCTTTGCCGAAGACCGAAAGCCCTACTTGCTTTACCAAACCAAAAATGTAAAGCAGGAACCGTAAATTTTCCGGCAAAACCGGCGTACGGTTCGCCAATGTATATAAAGGCTTGTAAAGATTGAAGATAGCGATTTGGGTTACGTTTGCGTTCATTGGCTTTCGATCTCCTGCGGGCGGCGGCAAAGCCATCGCCGGATATTTGAACATTAACACAGGAGGGGTGACGACGAGTGTCCTCCAAAAAGATTTGGCAGATTTTTATTTCTTTAGTTTGCCCGCAGGGAATATTGAAAGTTTTCAGGTGAGAATGCGGACTGGAAACTGAAAGGCTAAACTCCGCATTGCTCGAGTATTTTTGCAATGAGCGCCGTCCAGCCCGTCTGATGCGCGGCTCCGCAGCCGCGGCCGTTGTCTCCGTCAAAGTATTCGTAAAACAGAATGTTGTCGCGAAAATACGGGTCTTTCTGCATTTTTTCGCAATCGCCGAAACACGGCCTTCGGCCATTATCTCCGCGTAGAAATAATCGGCTTAGACGGCGTTCCAGTTCGATGGAAACTTCCCAGAGATTCATCAAATTTCCCGAACCTGTCGGACATTCAACACGGAAATCGTCGCCGTAGTAATGATGAAACTTTTGCAAAGATTCGATCAGAAGAAAATTTACAGGAAACCAGACCGGCCCACGCCAATTGGAATTGCCGCCGAAAAAGCCCGATGTGGATTCTGCCGGTTCGTAATCTACGCGATGAATTTCGCCATTGACACGCATTTCGTAAGGCTTTGACAAATGAATTTTTGAAAGAGAACGTATGCCGAAAGGCGACAGAAATTCGTCTTCATCCAGCATGATCGCGAGCACACGTTCGAGTTTTGGCCTGTCTGCGATTGCAAGCAACCGCCGCTGCTTTTCGCCGGGAGTCTCAAAACAGGAGATCGTTCTTCTCAGGTCAAGCCGATTTTCAAAAAACCAGTTCATTCTTCCTTGAAATCCTTCCAGACGTGCCAGCAAATCGGGCTCGATCGTAGCAACCGCAAAAATCGGCGTCAGTCCAACCAAAGAGCGGATCTTCAACGGCCAGCTTTTTTCGCCGTGAAGGTGAACCACGTCATAGTAAAATCCATCTTCTTCGTCCCATAGCGAAATACCGTCTGACCCGAGATGATTCATTGCATCGGCAATCAAAATGAAATGCTCGAGAAATTTAGTTGCAAGGTCTTCATAAACGTCATCTTCTTTTGCAAGCTCCAGAGCAATCGCCAGCATATTCAGGCAATACATCGCCATCCATCCTGTTGCATCTGCCTGGGCAAGGCGGCCTCCGGTCGGCAATGGCCGCGAACGGTCGAAAACGCCTATATTGTCCAGACCGAGGAAACCGCCTTCGAATATATTCATACCTTCCGTGTCTTTGCGGTTTACCCACCAGGTGAAATTCAGCAAAAGCTTATGAAAAACCTTTTCGAGAAATTTGCGATCGGCTCTTCCGGTTCGCTTGCGTTCAATCTGAAAAACCCGCATCGCTGCCCAGGCGTGAACCGGCGGATTCACGTCAGAAAATGCCCATTCATAAGCCGGAATCTGACCATTGGGGTGCATGTACCATTCGCGTAGCATCAGCACGAGCTGCTCCTTCGCACATTTCGGATCCAGCGGTGCCATCGCAACACAGTGAAATGCAAGATCCCAGGCCGCATACCACGGGTACTCCCATTTATCCGGCATCGAAATTACGTCAGCATTGAAAATATGAAGCCAGTCATGATTGCGTCCGCGTTTTCTTTCCTCGGGCGGTTTGGGCATTGCGGGATCGCCCTCCAGCCACTGACGAACGACATAATGGTAAAACTGTTTGCTGCAAAGCAGACCGGCGAAAGCCTGCCGTTGAATCAATCGGGCGTCCGATGATAAATCAGAACGGAATCGGCGGGCATAGAATTCTTCGGCCTCTGCGATTCTGTCAGAAAAGACTTTGTCAAAATCCGCAAAAACGCGATCGCTGCGGAAATCTCCTGCGGTTAGCCGCAGGCAAAGCGATATCTTCTGTCCGGCAGCGACATCGTTTTCATAGACAGCGGCCGCTTTGGTTCCGCGTTTTTGTGGATTTACGGCATTTGCTTCTCCATTGATTATGTACCGGTGAAAAGCATCTTTTACGTAATCGGAAAGGTTTGGTGCATTGAAAAGCCTTTGATTATTTGTCTCGTTGTTAGTAAAAATCAGCTCTGCACCCGCAGCCACATATAGTCGTTTTATGGAAACATCACCCGATTCGATTGCGATCGTCTGCCCGTCAATCTGACGTAAATCACAGTCCGGCTCCGTGCCAAACCAGGTCCAGCGGTTACGAAACCAGATCGTCGGGATTATCCGGATTGGGGCATTTTCAGGTCCGTGGTTTTCAATCGTTATGCGGATATAAATATCGTCCGGAGCCGCCTTTGCATATTCGACATACACATCGAAATAGCGATCACCATCGAAAATTCCGGTGTCAATCAATTCAAATTCCGGATCGCTTCTTTTGCGAAGCCGGTTTTCCTCTATAAGTCGCAGATATGGATATTCCGCTTGCGGATATTTGTAGAGCATTCGGACATAGGAATAGGTCGGGGTTGCATCGAGATAATAATAGACTTCTTTTACATCTTCGCCGTGATTTCCTTCATTGCCGTCCAATCCGAAGAGGCGCTCTTTCAGAATCGGGTCTTTGCCGTTCCAGAGGGCTAAGGAAAAACACAATCGCTGATGTGCGTCACAAAAACCGAGCAATCCATCTTCGTTCCAGCGATAGGCACGCGAGCGCGCATGATCGTGAGGAAAATATGTCCAGGCCGAGCCGTCGGGGCTGTAATCTTCGCGAACGGTTCCCCAGGCACGCTCGCTCAGATACGGCCCCCATTGTCGCCATTGAACGGAGCCTTCATCCGCATCGCAGAGGCGTTTTTCTTCAGCAGAGAGTGCGGCCTGTTTCTTCATGTAGATAAATTATAACCAGCGGTATTTATTTTTCCGCAGCATCCGGACATGCTCGCACGTAAAAGCAGCTTTGGCATTTTACCGCATCAGGTGTTGCAATGTAGCGGCCGCTTTTTACCGCACTTATCAGCTCCCTCGCTTCATTTTCGATTTCGGATAGGTTGTCGCTGTCGAATGTTTCTACCGTTTGATGGGAAAGAAATGCTATCGCTGCTTTCGGTTTTTGAAAATACCTGGCATAAGCCCAAATCTGAAAGCGATAAATGCTTGCGTCGCGACTCTCACCGGTTTTGAAATCCAGGACAAAATCATCTCCGACCAGATCTGCCCTTCCTTTCAACAGAACGCCATCGAATGACATTGACATTTCAACTTCACGCAGATGCGACCGGCGATTAAACTCTGCATAGCAGGCAGCTGTTCTAAAAATATTCGCAAGGCGTATTGCCTCCGACAATTCGTCCGGCAATGCATGCGGAGCGAATTTACTCAATTCTTCTTCCGTTTTGCATTCTGTTTCCAGTGCCAGATGCACAAGTTTTCCGAACGCCATCTTGCCGCCCGGACCCTCAGGCAAGCCCGGATTTCCGAGCAATGCACGATATTCAAAACGTCGCGGACAAATGGCAAAATCCGTCAGACCCGTAACGGGCAGGACAGGCAGCGTCCGCGGGATAGATTCTGTTCGGATTTGGTAAATCGGCTTGCTTTCTTCTTTTTTCCCTGTCCGGTTTAGAAGTACCGGGTTTGGAAATCTGTTTTCCGGCGTCATCTCCGCATTTACTAATCCGGATAAAAGTAACTTAAAAAGTTCCCCTTTGGTATTATCAGTTGTGAAATACAGGTAATCACGCGCACGTGTTGCCGCAACGTAGAGAAGACGACGATTTTCTTCGCTTTGCAACCTTGTGTTTCTGAGTTTCAGAATCTTTAGGATTGATGGTTCATTATCTTCGGTGCTTCCGTTTTGATCCGCCATCGAAACTTTGAATGCAACGCCGCAATCGGCATCATACCAGATTGACTTGTCATCGGAGTTTTTCCTCAATCCAAGCCCGCTGACAAATACAACCGGCCACTCGAGACCCTTTGCTGCGTGGATAGTCATCAGTTGAACCGCATTGCCTGCTTCTATCAACGGCCTGTTGATTTTCACTTCTGCCAGAAACAGTTCGCGCAGATATCTGACAGCTCCGATGGCGTCAACATATCCAAATCCGGCAATGCGAAAAAGTAGCGATTGCATTGCGCGCCAATCTGCCAGACGCCGATCGCCGTCTTCGAGATTGGCGATGATGGCGGAATAGCCTGTCAGTTTATCAATCAGGCGTAAAATATCGACGGCAGAAAACGTCGCCGCGCGGCCGGGCGTAATTTGCGATAAAACACAATGCGCCGCTTTGAAAACATCCTCGCCTTCCCGCAGATTTTCCCACCATGACGATTCTTTCGGGAGATTGGCGGCAAATGCATAAAGTTTCCTGTCGTCAATACAAAACATTGGCGAACGAAGCAATGCGGCAAGCGCGATGTCGTTGGTCGGGTCAATGGCAAACTCGAGCACAGAGAGTGCATCTTTCGCTTCGCGTGTTTCGAGCAGACCTTCGCCGCCCGGAGTTACTGCGGAAATCCCTGTTTCACGTATTTTGCGTGCAATCAAATTCAGCGGTTTCCAGTTACGTGATAAGACAACTATGTCGCGCGGCTCGGCTGGGCGCATCTTTCCGGCTGCTGAATCAAATATTTCAACATTATTGTTGAGGATCTGAGCTATTTCTTCCGAAATCAGAGTTGCTTCTGCCGTCGGTGAACCGACATCTGCTTCATCTTCATTGTTCGGAATTATCGTCCTGATAAATGGTGCCTTCAGATTATTGGAATAGCGCTTCGATGTTAAATCCTGACTGATGCGGCCAAGAATCGGCCTGAAGATTGAATTTGTATTTTCCACCAATCTGGCATGGCTGCGAAATGATTCATCGAGTGAAACCGAGTTGCCGATTTTTTCCAAGGCTCTTTCAAATACGCGCGGATCTGCGCCTCTGAAGGCATAAATTGACTGCTTCTCATCGCCGACAATTGTAAGGCGGGCTCCGGACATAGCGAGATGATTCAGAATTTTTTCCTGTGTCGGGTTGGTATCCTGATATTNGTCAACGAGAATCGCCTTCCATCGCAGGGCATAATGATCACGGACAGGTATTTTTTCAAGCAGTTCGAGTGACCTGATCTCAAGATCCGCAAAATCCATAACGCCAAGCTGAAGTTTCCTTTGCCTGTAATATTTCGTGAATTCTTCGAATGCTTGTTTTACCAGCTTGGACTCTTCAAACATCTGTTCTTCAGCCGGACCTATTACAAGATCAATAATTTCGATTGCGGTTTTTAATTCCTCTTTAAGAGCAGAAAGTATTTTACGTACATTCTCTAGTTCCTCAGGCTGCCAGTTGTTTTTTGAACCCAGATTGCTCCTGAAACCTTTTGTAAAGGAATTTACAAGTTCGATATCTAAGCGTCCTTGTGATTCGGCATCTTTTATTATGTCGAGAGCAACACGGCGTTGTTCTTCCAGCTTATCACCTTCAGCTCCGCGGTAAATTGGCAATAGATCCCTGGCTTCATTCCAGGCTTTGCTTGCTATCAAATTTGCAAACTCTTTTTCTTTTTCCTGCTTCAAAAGATTANTGTAATGATCCTCGTCATAACTTAACGCTTTGGATGAGGCGAGCGGATCCTCCGCAAGATGTTTCAAAAAACCGCGCAGCCGTGTGTACCCGATCCGCTCTATAATCTGCGGATCTATGCGAAACATCGCTTCATCAATTATGCCCGCAAGCAAAATATCCGATTCGCTTTTATCCAGGATTGCAAAATCGGTCGGCAGATCTATCAGTTCTCCAAATTCGCGGCAAATATGCGCTGCCAATGAATGAATTGTGCCGATCATCGCGGCGTCTGCTTCCGCGGCGAGCTGAGGCGAGCCGTGTTGAAGCATCAACATTCGCACACGTGCACGAAGTTCCGCCGCTGCTTTTTCCGTGTAGGTTACCGCGACGATTTCCAGCGGCGAGAGTTTATTGGCAATTACTTCGTGCACGAAGCGGCCCGCGAGCATTTGTGTTTTTCCGGTTCCGGCGCCTGCCCGGACAACAATGCTACCCTTTGCTTCTATTGCTTCTCTTTGCTTTTCATTCGCTTTAATCATTCTTTGGTTTAAGCTCAAGACGGTCGCCTTGCCGGCAGACTGTATCAAAATCGCAATATTTGCAGACATCCGTTTTTTTACACGGCCGGACAGGAAAACGTCCTTTCTGAAATTGTTCTTTTACTCCATTGATAAATTTCTTCAAATCGGCCGGTTTCGCAGGAGATTTTTTTTTGCCTTCTTTTATGCTGTAGTAACTGCCGCCACAAATTGAATCATTGGGAAACATATTTTTGATGGCGTCAAGGTAGAGTGGTATCTGTATGTCCAGCAATTCTCGTTCGAAACAGATTCTTGAGATCCTGCTGCCCGCCTTGTAGTCAATAACCGAGATGCCGTCCGGGCCTTTGTCTATTCGGTCCACACGGCCGTGTATTTTAAGGTCGGCTATCCTGCATTCGAATTCTTTTTCTACGTCAATGACTTTTGTATTCTGTGCGATAAAATCATCGGAGATGATTGCATTTTCGAGTGTCTTGAAAATTTCATTCCTGAGCAATTCCCACTCTGGCAATTTTGTAATTGATAAATCCTCGCTATTTTCGGCTTCGGCAAATGCTTCTGACAAATTGTCGAGCATCGCTTGGCGGAAATTCTGAGCATTGATGGATTTCCTGCCTGCAATTTCCAATACTCTGTGATAAAAGGAACCGCGTGAGAGAGCGTCTATCTCCAAGACTGCTTCATCGACAGGCTTTAGCTTCAGGGCGTTTCGTGCAAACCATTTGAAAGGACACTGCCCATATTCCGTCAGACGCGTAGCAGACCATCTGCGCCTTGCAATATCTACCTTAATACCGAGAACGCCGTCATATTCATCATACGCACACTCGGAATTTCTCCTGCGTTCTACTTCAAGAGCGTGGCGGGCTGTTTGATATAGCGGATGCTGGACGTCGGATTTAATACCGGCGGACAAAAGATGGCGGAGCAGATCAGATTGTGAGGCTATCAGAGGAATCTCCGCCGGTACAGGATTTTTATTTAGCTTTTCAAAATAAACGCTTGGAATCTGCTCTTTTTCATTAATCGCCAGAGGAAATGAACAAACAACTTTTCGTTTGGCGGAAAAAAGCGTATAGCAAAAGGTAAGATCTTCCCAACGCGCTATTTCGGATGCTGCTTCAAAATAAATTTTGTTTTCGGCCAATCGCTTTCGCTCGAGATAGTCGATTGTCAATGTTTCGACCGGCTGGATCGGATGCATGCCTTCAGCCAAACCAATTGCAAATATAACGTCGAAGAAACTGCCGATGGCAGAGTTGGGCTGCATTAAACGGACGCCGCCGCGGCTGACACAAAAATCAGTAGTTACTTCAGACAATAGCGAAGCAATCTCCGCAGCAAAGCGTTTAAAGCTGATTGCGTCTGTCCTGGATTGTCTGCCGTAGGAATGCAGTAATCTTATAATTTGCTCAAATGCAATCAATTCTTCTGCCGAATCGCAAAGCCGTTCACGTATTCCAAGCGATTCGATTTTGGCTGCAACCGCTGCGGCAAATTCCCCCGGTGTCCGATCCGCTGTCTCTAAAACCAGTTTTTCGAAATCGGGATAAATGCCGGTCCATTCTTCCTGTCCTTCGGGATAATTCCTGCGGGCTGTAATCCAGACATCAAAATCAGGTGAAGGCAACACGGAATGAAACAGCAAACGAAGCGTAACGTCAAAGGCAAAGCGATGCCCGCCGCCGGTTTCTTCTTCGCCAAGATTAGCCTCAATTAAAAGACGAACAAAATTGCCTGCCTGCGTCGCTGCGAGCGGATTGTGCAGATCGAATTGAATCGGAATGCCAAAATCTTCTGCCGTTTGCCGCATCAGATTGGCATAGATTTCCGGTTTCCGGCAAACGATTGCGATTTTGTCGGCCTCAGTTCCGGCAAGTATTTCACCCTTGGCCATTGCCAGGACGCCGCGGACTTCTTCTTCAATCGAAGGAAAAGAGTAGGCAGCCAGTTCAGATTCCTGAAAATCATCTTTCTGTTTGCTGATAAAAGCTGCCGCAAGTCTGCTGCCTGCTGTTGGACTTTCACTGATCCCAATTGCGGAATTATCAATTTCCCATCCGCGTCGTACGAGTTCATCTATCCACTTTTGATTTTCCTCGAACAGGTATCCTTCACCTGCGGGCAGAAAAAAAATACTCTCTTCATCTGCTATCGCATCGATGAATTCATATTCTTCCGGACGCGATAGAATCGGACGGCCGCGAAAGAAACCATAGACAAGAATCTTGCGTTTCTCCGACGCGCAACATGACCGCGCATTTGTCAAAACCGCTTCAGGATCAATTGCTTTCTGTTTGCCTAGTATTTCCGTGTATTTGCGTGCCACACGGGCAAATGTCTTTACTCTCTCCGAACCGTGTTTTTCAAGTTCGACCAAATTCACTCCCGTTCTCAGCGCGGCTGATAGATCCGGGCGGTATTTTACTGCCAGCGATGATGCGTTCTTTGCGCCGCAGACGGCTGTTATTGCACGGATAAGAGCAAATTGTGTCTGAAGATAGTCGGCTACATTTATTCCGTTTTTGCGCAATACCTCGTCTGCAAGCGAGCGAAGCGTTTTGACAGGTCCTGAAAACGAAAGCGCGGCATTAATATTCGGAACCACGGCCAAATAACCATTGGACGCAGGCGGAAACGGGAATTGCCTGGTAATCAATCGGCGGGACATAGAAATCAATGATAAACGGCCTCCGGCCGATAATTGTATCAGATGAGCTGCTACGCGGGCATTAATTGCACTTTTTACGCTTTCGGATGAGCATTCAGATAAACGTCAATCATTTTCTCCATTGAAACCTGCGTATAGATTTGCGTCGTGGACAAACGCGCATGACCCAGAAGTTCCTGAATGTCGCGAAGGTCTGCGCCGGCATCGAGCAAATGCGTTGCGAATGAATGTCGCAGCGAATGGGGCGAGATTTTGTTGATATCGGCGCATTGACGAATGTATTTATCAACAAGCCGCCCGACGCTTCGTGTAGTTATCCGTGTCCCCTGATAGTTTAGAAATACCGCATTCTCATCACGTTTATCCACAGGAGCATTGGAAAGAAACAAGGGACGCGTTTGCGTAAGGTAGAGCATTAATGCCTGCAATGCCGGTTCATGAAACGGTACTATCCTCTCCTTGCGTCTTTTGCCGAAAACCCGGACCGTGCGTCCGCGAAAATCTATGTGCCGGATGTCAATATTTACCAATTCACCGACGCGTATTCCCGTTGCATAGAGAAATTCCAGGATTGCCCTGTCCCGCCGGCCAAGATCGGTATTTATATCGGGCGTTTCGATAAAACGCACGGCATCTTCTGCCGTCAGGTGAACCGGAAGTTTCCGCTCGATTTTCGGCGTTGCTACTAATTTTGCCGGATTTTTATCTAATTTCCCTTCGCGTATCAGAAATTGATAAAAAGTCCGCAGACTGGCAAGTTTACGTGCTATCGAGGTTTTGCGCTTTCCGGCCGCACGCATGTCCGCCATCCATTCGCGTATCGTTAGATTGTCGATTTCCGCAGGAGTAAGATCCCGGCGTTTTTCTATCCGAAAAAGAAAATCGGAAAATTGCCAAAGATCAACGGCATAATTTCTCAGGGTATGTCGGCTCAGATTGCGCTCAAAACGCAAATGCTCCAGAAATTGATTTATTGCCTCTGAAAAAGTCTCCACGGGATTTATTTCTATTTTACTGCGGTTTGACCCTTGGAATGTAAAAACCTCTGCGTGTTTTTATCACCAGGTCCGGGCGTCCGGGAACGCTCAGGCTGATTGTCCTGAATTCGCCACTTTTGAGGTTCTCACTATCGGGATAATAACTGAGAATATATTGCTGCGACAATGCCGCGACGACATTGCGAAAAGCTGCGTCCATTTCATCTTCGTCAATAGGTGAAAAAACCGCCCCGCCGGTCTCGCGTGCGAGCTCTTCCATTCGGCGTTCGGCCGCGAGTTGCCGTAAGTTAGCATTGACTTTGCGGGATTTGGTTAATTTATAATTTTCGAAATCCGTCGTCTTAACAACAAAAACCTGTGCGTTTGCAATCTGTAAAGCGCGGATGACGTCGGTAATTCCCGCATCGCTGGCCGTGTCGTCGCCGTCGGAGATAATAACTATTACGCGTTGTCCCGGCTCTTCGGTCAGATATTTAGCCGCTGCGATTATGCCATCGAACAGCGCGGTCGCTCCGGCAGGTACGGGAAGCGCTGCAATGGTCCTGTTCAAAAGCGACACATCCGATGTAAAAGGAAACTCGAGACGTGAAACGGTCGAAATGCTGAAAAGCGCAGCCCGGTCTTTTTCAGGCCGGAGGACGCTTCGCAGAAACCTGGATGCAGCCGCCTTTTCGAATTCAATTGCATTTCCGACGCTGGATGAATTATCAAAAAGCAGTGCAATGCGAACCGGAATATCCGTGCGCCGAATTTCTGATATCTCAGCCAACTTGCCGTCAATACGGAGTTCGAAATCCCGGATACGAAGGTTTGTTACAGGTTTACCCGCAGAGTCCAGAACTGTTGCCGGTATTGGAATTAAAGTAGATTCGATATTGATTTCATCATTTTCAGTTTTTTGTGATTCAGGCGTTGGAGTCGGCCTGGCAGCGACAGGCTGTGGCGACGGGCGACGCGGAGCAGGTGTCGGATCCGGTTTGATACGGCCGGACTGAGCGTACGCAACCGCCGCGAATAAAAGAATTATTGTAAACGTAAATCTCATCATCAAGAGGTGAACTATACTTTGATTGCAAAAAACCGGATAAATTTGCCCGCGCCGTCTTCAGGTAAAAAGTAATTTAACGGCGGCAAGCACCAGTACGACTGCCAGAATTCTCCTCAATACTAGGTAATTCAGATGCGCCGCCCCGATATACGAGCCGGCAATCCCTCCAACAATTGCTGATCCAAGCCAGATAAAGGATTCTCCTCCAAAACTTGCAAAACTATCACGCATCCCAAGCAATGCGGCAGCTGAATTTACGAAAATAAACATCGCTGAGATTCCCGCCGCCGTTTTGGCATCTGCCCATTTCATCAAAAGCAGTACCGGCGTCAGAAAAATACCGCCGCCAACACCGACTACACCCGAAACAAATCCGATAATCCCACCAACTGCAAGACAGACCGGAACAGAAGGCGAAACCAATTCCTCAGGATCCGAAAAATCGAAGGCAAGCCGCGTAGCCGCAGCCAATAAAGCCACTCCTAATATAATCCGATATGTATCTGCTGATAAATGTGACGCTCCGCCAAGATATGCGAGAGGTATTGAGGCAATTGCAAAAGACGCAAACAGCCCCGCCGCAAAATGACCTCGC